>JGI20225J20221_1000814_pt1 | contig 21148 bp, 18 predicted proteins | sample BioMet4_FD_20221 | JGI IMG/M metagenome (IMG submission 20221)
CCTAAGTTTCGGCGCTAGACATCGTGCACCAAGCAGGGGGACGAGTCCGACGGCCTCTGACAGTTGATATGGAAAGTTAGCTTGACATTCACCTGGACGCATGGTATCACTCTTCCATGGAAAGAAAACTTTCCATGGAAGGAGGCGCTGTGTGAAGAATCGNCTGGAAGAGCTCCGAAAGCAGCGTGGGATTAGGCAAGAGGATCTGGCAGCGGCACTTGAGGTATCCCGACAAACNGTTGGCTCGTTAGAGAACGGTCGTTACAACCCGTCCATCCTGCTGGCATTCAAGATTGCACGGTACTTTGGGATGAGTGTCGAGGATGTATTTATCTATGAGGAGGAAAAATGACGCGGAAAACCAGGGAGTATTTCACTGCGGTCATAGGTTTGCTGCTTNTGGTCGTGGGACTGTATCTGGCAAAAAACGTTGTGGAACCACAGGGTTTCATGCGAGCACTGCCGTTCGTATGCGTCGGTCTTGGCTGCGGTGCCTTCGGTCACGGCGTGAGCGACATCATTTCTCGTAGGGCAGTGGCGGAACATCCAGACATTCAAAAGCAGATCGATGTCGAAAAGAACGACGAGCGCAACATCAGCATCTCGAATCGCGCGAAGGCAAAGGCATTTGACGTGATGATCTACGTGTTCGGTGCGCTGATGGTTTCTTTTGCCTTGATNGGCGTAGATATGGTTGCCGTGCTGCTGTTGGTGTTCTCATACCTCTTCGTGGAGGGTTGCGCCATTCGCTATCGCTGTAAGTACGACAAAGAGATGTAACGTCACGCCATGCACATGATGAGACGGCCAAGCTCTAGTGGGACCTCGCAATCGTCATCCTCGCCATCACCAGAGGTCCCTAAAACGTTAAGAAAGATGGCGGTCGGGAGCACTTCGTCGTCCAACAGTCCCGTCCCGTCCGTGAACCATTCACCGCAATCTCAAATGAAACGATTTCTCTCACAATGGAAAGGAAAGTCCTTTCAAAGAGGTGGGGAACTATGGACGTTCATCCTGGTTTCCCATATATGTTGCGAGAGCCGGGTCGGGTCAGGCCAAGGGGGAGACCAGATGAAGGCGTTTTGGCGAACGGGGCATCACGAGCCGGGACTTCACGAGGCGGGACTTCCTACGATATGCCACCACGGCGGCAACAGCTGTGGGAGCACTTTCCCTCGCAGGGTGCGGAAGTCAACGGGCGTCAGAGGCCACTACGGGCTCCGCTACGTCTACGAGTGCGGCCGCACTGTTCAACTATGCGCTGAATGAGAGTCCACAGGCCCTTGACCCCGCGCTCGTCAACGATTTTGGGTCGTTGGAGCTGTGCGCTAACATCTACGAAGGACTCTTCCGCTTCAAGGGAGAAACCTGTGATGTCGAGCCCTGCCTTGCGGAGAGTTACGATGTCTCGGATGACGGCCTCACGTATACCTTCAAACTACGAGAGGGCGTCACGTTCCACGATGGGACAGCCTTTGACGCAAGTGCCGTCGTCACGAACTTTGAACGCCAGATGAATGGCAATGCAGCAGCCAACATGAGCTATGCCGACTTTGTCTTTGGCTCGGATGCCACGGGGGTCGGTGTGAAGTCGGTCGAGGCGACCGACACCTATACGGTCACCTGTACGATGCGATCTCCCTGCGCCCCGTTCCTGCGTAACCTTGCGATGGCGCTCGGCACCCCGATAGTCTCACCTACCGCACTTGCAAAGGCAAACGGCGACATGTCGAGTGCTCCCTGCGGTACCGGTCCCTATCAGCTCGACAGCTGGGACAAGGACTCGACGGTCACCCTCAAGGCCTTCGACGGCTATTGGGACAAGGACAATGCCCCGCAGACGGAGACCATCGTCTTCCGCATCATTCCCGAATCCGCCTCGCGCGTCACGGCCCTCTCCAACAGTGAGGTGGACATCATCACGGCGGTTGAGACGAACTCTGCGCCCACCGTCCAGAACGATGGGGACACCGTTGTTGCCATCGACGGTCTCAATGTCAATTACCTCTGTCTTAACATGACAAGTACGAAACTTGCTGACATCGCTGTGCGCACGGCCGTTTGTCAGGCCATCGACATCGAAGAGATGGTCAAGGCACTCTATGGTGACTATGCCGATGTGGCAAACTCGCTCATGCCCCCGTTCATGGCCTCTTACGTCACAAACGTGAGCTATCCGTCCTACGACCCGGATGCGGCGCGGGATGCCTTCTCCAAGGCCGGAGTCACCGATCTTGTCGCCATGACCTACACCACTGCCATGCAGTACAACCCTGCTGGCGGACAAGCCCTCGCCGAGTCGATCCAGGGCTACCTCTCCAAGTGCGGGGTGAACCTTGCGATCAACTCGTACGATTGGACGACTTTCCGCACCAAGCGCAAGGAGGAGTACTTCGACCTCGCCCTCTTCGGATGGTCTGGCGATAACGGCGACCCGGACAACTTCATGAACCTCTTTGCAACAAGTGGCAGCGTCGCAGCCATGGCGCATTTCTCCGATGCGTCCTATGACGCTCTCGTGGAACAGGGCATCCAGACCCCCGACGGCTCGGATCGCGATGACATCTATCTTCAGCTGGAGCAGAGGCTTGCTTCCACGCTCCCCTGCCTGCCACTCTCGCACACCAAGTCCGTCTGCGCCTATAAGCCTTCCATCCAGAACTTCACGATGAACCCCTCGGGGTGGAGTAAGTTGGCCGGAGTCACAAAGCAAGCGTAGGACCTCGCAGAGGTGGATTCTATAGGTGCGACGTGTGGACGAGGTCTACAACAAAGTGAGATGCCACCGTCGCCGCAGGGCATGTTGACCCAGCAGGTCGACGTCATGCCATCCATCCGCAGTGACCTTCGAATGGATGGGTGACCCACGCTCACCGGCATAGCGCCACGAGAGACGAAAGGACGCATGCGGTGAGCAGCTTGGAAATACGCGACGCCTCAGCCGAGGGATCCGACGCGAAGGAACTCATCGACGAGCTCTCGGACTTCCTCGGGCGGGTGACCGGTCGCAGTGGGCGCGCCAACTTCGACGCCTCTGACGTCGAGGGGCCACGGGCGGCGTTCGTGGTCGCCTACGACGCGCGCGGACCCGTGGGCTGTGGCGGCATACGCCCCCTCGGAGACGACGTCGCCGAGGTCAAGCGCATCTACTCCCGCTGGCACGGCGAGGGCATCGGCGGAAAGGTCCTCGCCGCCCTCGAGACCCGTGCACGTGCGTTCGGGTACGGCCGCCTCGTCGTGGAGACCGGCCGGCCCAACAAGGGGGCGGTGCGCTTCTACCTTGCGCNCGGCTACGTCGAGCGAGAGAACTACGGCCGATATCGCGAGCGGCCCGAGTCGGTCTGCTTCGAGAAGGGGCTGTAGACACCGCTACGAGGCCGAACGTCCCCTCGTCCAGGCACGACCAGGCGACGCGGACGACCTCCCATGCGTCCGCCGCGCGGCGGTCGACGAGGAAGAAGACGTAGCACACGACCGGCTTCGGACGCTAATTGTCCCGAAACTCGTGGCACGCCCTGCTCAGCTCGTCCTCGGCGCTGGCGAGCTCGGCAAGCGCGGCGCGGCGCCGCATGGCTATCTCGTCTGCGGCGAGTCCCCCAGCCAGCCTGCTCGCCACATCGATGTTGCCGGCGTACCCAGAGAACCGCAGAGGCGAGCCGGGTGCGGCAAGAATCACGTCTTTCGGGACGACCATGCTCATGAACGGCACCTCTCGCCTGCTCGATACGAGCCCGCCGAGCCACCGGGCCGATTCCTTGATGGATGATCCCGGCGCATAGAAACCCGGCCTCTCCCTCTCGAGCCCGTCGCCGTCGAGCACCACGAGTAGGACGCCCTTATCTCCCCCGCCCCCACGCGAGAGGACCCACATCGTGAGGCCCGTCTGCCTGGATGAGGGAAGCCTCCGCGGAACCTCGACGCAGGCCTCAACGAGCCCATTCTCCACGAGGTATTGCCTGAGTCCCGTCTGGGCTAGCGCATAGGTGGCAGCCGTCGTGGTAAGGACGACCGCCGTGCCGCCATCGGCGAGGAGCCCCGCCACGCGGAGCAAGGCGAGTCCCTCGACATCGACCTTGGTCCAAGGGCGTCCGGTCATCTCGCTCAGGAAACGCGGGTCGACCGCGGATCGCATGCCACGCCTCCCGGCGGCGTGCCGCGCCTCGCAGGCGATGACGTCGAACACGCCGTTGAGGCCATCGTCGGAGGAGAGCGAGTCGGCCTGTCTCACGTTCTCGAAGCCCCCGCGGTAGCCCTCGACGAGCAGCCTGATGGACGTTATGGCCACGCTCGCCGCGTCGACGTCGGTCGCAGCCATCTTAGGCCAGGTGCCACCCGAGGTTCGATGAAGCCGTACGAGCAGCCCACCGTGCCCACACATAGGGTCGCAGAGCCGACGCGCGGAGCCCGTCGCAGGACCGCACGCGAGCAGAACCCCTGCAACGAGCTCCGCCTCAGGCAGAAACGTCTGGTGACGCTCATCCTGGCCGATGTCCTCCAGCAGGTCGAGCGCACGCCGGACGCGGCTGTCCACCTCAGGGTCTCCCGTCAGCACAAGGGTTCCCGGCTCGATCCCCCCTGAGGCGAGGACCCTTGCCATGTCCGCCGGAGCAATCGAGGAAGCGTACTCGCCGAACGCGTCACCGTCCATTCCTAGAGCCGATGCCGTACGAGGGGCGACGGCCACCACGTCGGCGGCATCAAGCGGGCCCTCCCCGAGCACGCCATCAAGCCCGAGTAAGGGCGCGTTATCCCTGGCGTATGCGAGGAAGAGCGCGAGCCTTGCAGCGAACACGTCGGTCAACGACCACGTGCCACCGTGACCAGGGGCTGCCCCCATGAGCCCTGCGAGGTCGATGGCCGCCACCTACCTCGCCTCCCCGAGTGCCTCGGCATAGGCGGCCGAGACCGCCTGCCGCTCGATCGCGTCAAGCGCACGCCGCGCTGCGAAGGCACGTGCGGCCGCCAATGCGACGGCCGCCGCCCTGCGCTGGGCCTCGAGCGGGAGCTCGGGGATGTCTATCGCCGCAACCTGCGCCTTGTTGAGGGTGGGCATGGCCAAGCCCGACGCAGCGGACCGTAGCAGCTCCGAGACCGACTCGAGGCAGAGGTAGCCCGCAACGTAGCCGGGGTCGTGCGTGCCGATGGGATCTCCCGAGAAGCGAAGGACGCAGATCGAGCTCGTCACGAAGAGTCCCTCGAGACTGGCGGGCACAAACGCAGCAGCGAAGGGAGCGGCAAGCTCGAGCGCCACGTCATAGCGCATCGTGAAGCAGTCCCCCGACGGCTCGGAGGTGAACGGCCTCTCCTCGACCAGCGTGGGGTCAATCGAACCGTCCACTATCGCGGTGGGAAGCAGAATGCGGTGTGATCCCCTCTGCATGCCCTTCTCCCTCGCCTCATAGCGCCTGAGCGGGCTTCCCATGATAATCCTGCAGTCGCGCATGTCCCCGACCCGCATGGCCCACCATCCTTCGAATTGTTGTCCTGTGTCCATTGTACAGTTTTCATCGTCAGGGAAAGAAGAAGAAGGAGGCACCGACATGATCGAGGAGAGCGGCTGTAGGCACGACCCGATCGGACGCATGTACAGCGGCTGGATGGTGGCCGATGCACCATCACCCGACTGGAGAGCGATTGCAGCAACGATGAGGTTGATCAACTCACAGGGAGTCGTGAGGGTCTGTCCCCTACGCGCGGAGAAAATCAATGGCAGCGAAATCTTCGAAATCCACTTCGCCTGTTTCGACCGCTTCCCCAATTCCGCATCAGATGGGGACGCTCCCGAACCAAGCAAGGAGGAAGATTCGACCCCAAGGCCAGGCACAAAGAAGCGGCCAATCCAGCGGACGCCGTTGGAGGGACACCTGTCCGACGTCTTCCAGACGTCGGTCTGTCTCAGACCGATGCGCCTGAGAGTCAACAACCCGCTGAGCATCGAGCTGTCCGAACTCTACTACGAGCACTTCGGAACGTGCGTGGGACGTCCTCCCATGATGACCGGCAACGCCGCGCCGTGGCCGACGGAGCGCGACATCGCGCCCCTGCCGGAAGCCGTCGCAGGCAACGACTCCCGCGCACCCAGTGCCACGCAGGAGCTCGACACCCTCGTCGGCCTCGATGACGTCAAGTGCCGCCTTGAGGAAATCGTAGCCTACGCCGCCAAGAGGAGGGGCCAGGGCCGTCCCTGCCTGCACATGGCCTTCCGCGGCAACCCCGGCACGGGCAAGACCACGGTGGCGAGGATCCTCGCGAGGATGCTCGGCGAGGCCGGGGTCCTCGAGCACCCCGAGAACTTCGTCGAGTGTGACCGGTCGGGGCTCGTCGGCATGTACGTCGGCCACACCGCCCAGCAGACCCTCGAGAAGATCAAGCAGGCCGAAGGCGGCCTCCTCTTCATCGACGAGGCCTACTCACTGGGCATGTACGGGAATCTCGGCTCGGGCCCCGATGGCGGCATCCGCTCCGACTTCGGCGATGAGGCAATCTCCACCCTGGTCAAAGCCATGGAGGACAGGCAGGGCGACTTCGTCTGCGTCATGGCGGGCTACACGGCACCCATGGACCGTATGATCTCGCGCAACCCGGGTCTGCGCGACCGAATCGCCTTCTACCTCGACTTCCCCGACTACTCCCCCGCAGAGCTCCGAGAGATATTCCGCGGCTTCTGCGAGCGGGAGGGAATGGATGTGACCGACGACTCCCTCGACGAGGCGGAGCGAGCACTCGGCGCCATCGCCGCGTCCAGCCCGCAGGACTTCTCGAACGCGCGCATGGCGAGGAAGGTGTTCGAGCGCTGCCTCATCAGACAGGCCACGATGCGCGACGACCTGCTCATCACGCGAGACGTCGTCGTGTCGGCCATGGCCGACCGGGACCTCGCCGCACTTGTCGGGGAGGAGCCGACTCCCGTCGGCTTCTGCGCATGAACGGACAATCACAAGAGGAAGGAGTCATGATGGAGGAGAGCAACATGAACGGCACAAACGGTGTGCGACGCGAGCCGAACGCGAGCGACAGGGTGAGGAAGGAGATCGAGCACGGGAAGGTCTTCTCGGTCCTTCTGCTGCACCACGGGCATGACGATGCGGAGGTACCACCCACCGAGCCCGAGCGCGAGTGGCTCGACAGGCTTGAGCGAAGGCGCGACGCGTGCCAAGGCGCCGAGGCGCTTGTGAGGCGCATGCAGGACGAGTACGACCGCGATCCGGATGGCGGATGGATCGTCGAGATCGTGTGGGAAAGCCCGGCGAACTCGATTGCGGACTGGAGCCTCTATGCCAACGGCATGCGCGTGGCACAGGGATCTATCGGCTATCTCGTCGACGGGCGGGCCATGCCCGAGGATCCGCTCGAGACGGCCTTTCGCGGCGCGATCGAGACCAACCACGTAGAGAGACTCTCGCACCAGGCGATGCTGGCGGCCGAGGCCGCTCTCCGATCGCGGCCGTAGGGAGAACGGCCTACGTGGACGTCAGCTCCTGCGGAAGGCTCTCCTGACCTGATCAACAAACTCCTTTTCTTGTATATCCATCAGACTGCGGAAGACCTGATAGCTCAGAGCACCGCCGTCGGGGATTCCGAGGCCTATCTTCCTGACGCATGGAACGCTCTCCCCGCACCGCGGTCTTGCCAATTCATCGAGAATTTTCGCCCCTTGGAGGAGGAACAGGTCCTTGCTGTCCCCACTCGTGCCGGACGCCGGGTGGAGGAAGAGACCGAGGCTGGAGTCAAACCGGTACATGTACGCCAGCATCTGGAGGTAGTCCTTGCCGTGGACGTTTTTGCTGGGCTTGTACTTCGCATCCGCGATAATCCTAGGGCTGTCACCTAGGGAGATGAAGTCGGGATAGATGAGCCCGTTCTTGCCGTTGAAGAGATGCTGGGCTCCCTCCCCCGCTCTGTTTCGCGGATGGAAGAATCTCTTTTCGGGGGGCGTGCTCACGAGCGTGTTCACGTACTCCTCCCAGAGCCAGGCGCCGTCGAAGAGGATCCCGTGCACCTTGCCGGAGTCCTCTCGGAGCGACACCCACCTATGGGTGAGTATGGCGAGGCAGAGCCTCTGGAGCTCAAGGTACCCCGAATAGTACCGATGCCTCACGGGGGCCTTCCTGTTGGCCTCGATCACCCTGCACCTGTCCCCCTTGGCGTATCGGGGCGTCGCCGACCTGACGGCGGACACCGCGTCGACCACCTCGGGGGTCTTGAACAGGAGCCGCCCCAGGGGGCTCACCTCGAGATCCTCGATGGTGTGTCTGACGAGCTCGGTCACAGGGTTGTCGGAGTCGTACTCGCGGGTCGAGTAGGCGACCGACCCCATGAACGGGATGTCGTGAGCGATATAGCGATCCACGACCAAGCTCCCACGAAAGTGGGAGTCATCATGCTCTCGCCTCACGTAGGTGCGGAGGATCCCCTTCGCGACCGCGTGGGTCAGGAACTCGGGAAAAAGCAGCGACAGAAAGTCAAAGTAGCTTTCCCTCATGCCGAACGAGATGCGGAGGTCGACCACGTTCGGCGCAAAGACGCGCTGGAGCATGTGGTTGAGGAAGTAATCGTCTTTGTCGTCTTTTGAGAACCGGGAGCAGATGGTGAGCTCGTCGTCGCCCATGCCGATGAAGCCCATGACGTTCCCGGTGCGGACCCCATCCCCGTCGCGGTCGAGGATGGTCTGACCCTCGTCGAGGTCCTCGGAGTCGCCGAGCGTCGGCGGGAAGACGAGGACCGACCCGCGAGACACGACATCGCTGAGGCTCCTTCCGACTATCTCCGACGCGAGCCCCGTTGAGAGGAGGTCCATGATGCCAGGGTCATCAGCCTGGCTTGGCTTGTACGGCGTGTTGTCCTGGAGACGATAGGGCGTCGGTATGGCTACGCCTAGTCAGACGTCTCGGTGCAGAGTGCGACACGCATGACGTCGAGGGTTATATTCAGATCGTCCTCGCTGTGCGTGCCGCGGAGATACTCGCAAACAAGCGGGCGGAGCTGGTGCTCCCAGATGGCATCGAGATCGCCCTCTTCGGCGGGGACCCTCGTGCCCTTATCATTCCGCACAAGGAGGTAGCTCGCCCCAATCTCATACGTAGGGCCTAGGTCGGAGTTCTCTTTGATGACCTTGTTTAGACGCTCTAGACGCTCGATGAGCTGCGGGGCGTTCATGTCGTTCGTGTCGTGCTTGAGAATCGCCTCGGCCGTGTCCTCGGGGGTTATCTCTACGAAGCGGAACCGACGTCTCATGGCGAAGTCGAAGGTGTCGACGCTGCGGTCGATGTCGTTCATCGTACCGATGACGTAGACGTTCTCGGGAACATAGAGACGCTCGTCGGGGTCATCATGCATGTTGGCGTACTGGGTGAGGACGCCTCCATCTTGGCCGCGATAGTCGGGATCGATGGAGAAGAAGAGCTCGCCGAATATCTTCGAGATGTCGCCACGGTTTATCTCGTCGATGACAAAGACAAACTTCTTGTCCGGGTCGTTGGCTGCCTCCTTGAGAAAGCTGGCGAAGGTTCCGTCCTTAAGTTCGAACCCAATCCCCTCATCACCCTTGGACGGACGAAGACCCTCTACGAAATCGGTGTAGTCGTAGCTCGGATGGAACTGCACAAAACCGAACTGCTTGTGGCATCGCTGGTACTCCTCGTTGCCGGGGTTGGTCAGAGTCCCTAGCTCGCAGCCGATAATCTTTGCGGCCACCTGACGTGCGAGATAGGTCTTCCCCGTGCCAGGAGCGCCATGGAGGATGAGGTTGTAGGATGCTTTGACCTCTTCGCAGACTTTATCTACCAGGCTTTTCTCTTCATCCATCTCCGTGGCACCTCCGCAGCTCTCGATGATTGCATTGAATTGTTCTTCGCTCAGCTTGCACATCCTCACGCTGAACCCGTCCTCGAGATGATCTATCGTCTCGAGCTTGGAAAGCATGGGGTTCCTTGACAGGACGCGGAGGCTGTCTCCACACATCAGCCTCTTCCGCTTCTTCAACGTTATCGACTGGTCATCGAGGCTAGAGGCGGTCACCTCGCAGACCCCTGAGACCCCCGCCTTGTCCCCCGATGCATTGTCATAGGCGATTACCTCGTCACCCACCGCGATGGAGGTGACTATTTCCTCTACGCTGAATTCCTGGGGGCGCTCCGACTGGTCGTCCTAGATGTCAAAGAATGCGTACTCGCGGTCGCTGCCGTCATCGCCGCTTGAGAGTCCCAGAGCGTACATGCGGGCATCGCCCTCCCCCAGCGAGGAGATGCCTTCTTCCCCTCTGGCCCGCATTGTCCGGAAAATCCAGTACTGGCGATCGAGCTTGCCCGACTTCTTGAGCCTCGAAAGACACTCGGCTACCTCGGCGCAGTTTTGTGCGTTGTCGAGCGTCCGGAAGCTTTTCTCGGGATAGAACTTGTCGCGGTACCTCTGCAGCCTCCCGATGTTTTCGACATAGTTTTCGGGGCAGATGCTCTTGAACTCGACCCCGAGCGCCTCGTAAATGGTCGTGCCGTTGTCCTGGCTGTCGTTGAGAATCGGGAAGACATCCGGGTCGAGGCAGTGGAGTATATCCGAGCTAAATCCCTTACCGATGCCCTTGTGATCATTCTTCCTGAGTCCCTCATTCAGCACTTCAAGAGCTTGTTCGCGCTTGTCCAACTGAAGCAGCTCGAAGACGAGCGTACACAGGATGATGAAGTTCCTCGCCGAGTCGTCACTGATGTGTTCAGGCGAGAGGTTGTATTCCATCTTGTGAGTGAACATCCCCATAGTGCTCTTTCTTGATCTGCCGTCCTCGAGGATTTTTCGAAGATCGCCCTGATCGCGAAGGCTGCTTTTCTCGAGAAGACCGAGCCTCATGTCATAGCCGTGTTGGGAGTCATTCGTGCTGAATATCCTGACGAGCCCGAAAAGGAACTGAAAGTCCGCGTTTCCGATGCTTCCAGGATCGTTCTTAGCAAGCATGGAATAATACTTGATAGCAAGAGGTATGGCCATGTAGGAAAGGTTGTCCTTATCTGAGGCTTCCTCCCCGGATGATCTCAGATAGTCCTCTACGAGGCCCTTCAATTCCGTTAGGTCTGATTTTTGCTTTTTCGGCAACTCAAATCACGCCTCTCGCAGAGTTTCACGACTGATGTAAAAATACTAGCACCGCGCTGAAGAATGTTCGCTTGGAACTTCTCGTGTGTCTGTCAACAGCCCAAAGAGGGTCTTCTCTACATGGCACGTCATCTTGGAAGAGTCATTCATGACCATTTCGGCGTTATACCTCGGCAGCCAAGTCCACAAGGCTTTGCGGTCCGCTCTCATTCGACGAACGCTGTTCAATACTTCAAAGATACTTACTTCGTCATAGCGCAGCTTACTTACGGAAAGCATTCCTCATTTTCGCAAACGCACAGGTCAATCACCCTGACAGCCAACTGGGAACAAGGACCGTGACCGGATAGCACGGCTTCCGCGGTCATCTGGAATGGGACGGCCTATCGGTTTGCATATATGATCTTTTGAAGCGTAATGCTTTGATTTCTAAACACACGCAGTGCTTTTTTCGCCGTCCACGTGGATGACATCTTGCGAACACTTCTGCGTACACGTAAGACAACTAAGACTCTTAGCTCCATATATCTGTTTTGCCTCATTGAGTTTGATATTGTCCGTCAGACAGACCCGCGCACAGGCGCCGCACCCGTTACGGTTGGCTGCAACAGGGCTTTTGTTTCGCCTACACCGATTCTATAGCCGCAATTCCCAAGGTGCATGTTCGTCGTAAACCGGTTGAACCACGAACTACGCTGAATCGACTGCCTTCGCGCATTCACATCGGAAGGAACTTGACGTAGATGCACATCAATCTGCCGTTTGGGCCCCTTTTTGAAGCTCCTTTTGCATTTCATAGCCGAGTAGGTAATTCTGAGGCTTCACCAGTTTCTGCAGGCGATTATGACCTCCCTAGTAGAGCAATCGGTAGGTTCGGGCATCGCAGCATGACGAGCGCTATGAAGTTACCAATGCTACGGAATCCGTAGCCCATATGCACAGTGAGCTTGATCTTGTTGTTGATGACTTCAACCCGCACGTTCGAGACGTCCAGGGCCACGGCGAGCATGTTGGCATCTCTATGTCAGCGCACGTTCTTCGAGAGTTCACGGATGATTTTTGTGCCGCTGTGTCAGGCACTCCTAAGCTAGGAATTCAAGCGAATCTCAGCTTCTTTCCTATCTGTCATCTTGAAGACGTCGCGTAGTCTCTCTTTGAGCAGATAGGCGCGGTAAAGACGCTTGTCCTCGCGGGCGATACAACCAAGCGTCCTCCCCTGATGCCCAATAAGGTTATCGGGGGTTCTTGAGCAACGCGTAGCGACTGCTTTTCACTGCCTTGGCTTTATCCGGCACAGCTTCCTTTCCCTTCTTCGGACACCCCCGTTTGCGTTTGGGCGGTGTGCTTTCACCCCTCCTGGCTACTCGCCACACGCCTTTGCGTGCTTTATCAAGCACGTCTGCCATCCATGAGACCCCATGGAAAGGATCCGTCACCGCTCGGCATTTGGGCAGCATCTTGCGACCGTATCGACAATCCGGCGTGCTACGTCCGGCATGCACACAAAGCCATGTCGCCTGCTCTTCGAAGGTATCGGTGAACCGCAAGGCATGATACGCCCATGGAACAGCTGCCACGATGGTGCCCTACTCGGAACAGTTCACCCGCACGGTCACATATTCGATGAAGGTCATGGTCACCCCAAGGTCAAGGGCACGCAAATACCTGGGGGATGGCGAGCAATCGTGGACGGGCGCCTTTTTACCGCAACGGAGACATCGGCACGGCTACCCCTTGCGCGGGCACGGGAGATGATCAGCCATCCATCCTTGAGTCTGATGGATTCGATGACGATGCACGCGGCACGGCGAAGGCCCACACCGCAGGGCCTTCGGCCATGGATCATGAGGACTGCCCGATTAGGTCGTAGATGCTCGTATGATCGGTCACGATATAGAAGTGTCTGCTCCTCGATAATGGAGTGGCTCTACATAGCAGGACTGCGCCGCCGTACAATAGCCTCCGAGCACCACAATCACACGCAAGGAGCACCACATGCGAGGCACCATCTTCTCTCGTTCGGACATGCTGGGCACGCTCGACGAGTTTGCGCTCATCTCCCAAAAGACACTTGGGTGCCTCGCCCGCGAGCTTCCGCAGGGCACCAATGTCCGCGAGCTGCTGATATCGAGCTGGTCAGACGCATGCGCAACAGGTGAGGTGGTGGAAACCGCCAATGAGGTGTCCTTCTCCCTGAGTATGCAGTCAGCAAGCTCGCACTACCCTCTCGTAGCCACGCTCAAACCCAACACCTATAACCCCGAACAGCTGCCTTGGGCTGTCACCTACGCGGGACCCGACAGGCATCACGTGCTCCAGTCGCTGGGCGGCAGCACCCAAACCCCACGCAACCTGTACGACTTCGCCTTCGTCGACTGGCCGCAGGTGATAGGTGACGTGAAGGAGCGCGCCCTTCCCGAGGCATGGGGCTTTGAGGAGGGCGACACCTCCATCCTGCGCAGCTACCTTTGGAACACCTACCAGCGCGCGGCGCTACAGGAGAAGGTGCTGGTGAGCGTGGNCGCCGCCGTACAATAGCCTCCGAGCACCACAATCACACGCAAGGAGCACCACATGCGAGGCACCATCTTCTCTCGTTCGGACATGCTGGGCACGCTCGACGAGTTTGCGCTCATCTCCCAAAAGACACTTGGGTGCCTCGCCCGCGAGCTTCCGCAGGGCACCAATGTCCGCGAGCTGCTGATATCGAGCTGGTCAGACGCATGCGCAACAGGTGAGGTGGTGGAAACCGCCAATGAGGTGTCCTTCTCCCTGAGTATGCAGTCAGCAAGCTCGCACTACCCTCTCGTAGCCACGCTCAAACCCAACACCTATAACCCCGAACAGCTGCCTTGGGCTGTCACCTACGCGGGACCCGACAGGCATCACGTGCTCCAGTCGCTGGGCGGCAGCACCCAAACCCCACGCAACCTGTACGACTTCGCCTTCGTCGACTGGCCGCAGGTGATAGGTGACGTGAAGGAGCGCGCCCTTCCCGAGGCATGGGGCTTTGAGGAGGGCGACACCTCCATCCTGCGCAGCTACCTTTGGAACACCTACCAGCGCGCGGCGCTACAGGAGAAGGTGCTGGTGAGCGTGGGGGATAATCTTGCCGCGTTCAACTCAGGACTCGTGACACCCACCTATGACGACCTCTACCTCTGCTTCGGGTCCAACAGCCAGCCTACTCCCGCCTGGAAGTACGCAGGACTGTGCGTTGCGGGCGAGAGGGGCCTCGGCAAGCACTTGATCAGCGTGTTTCCCACACCTCCTGCGGTCGCCACCTACGTGGACGACGTGAGCGACCTCGTGATGGACGACACCCGCGAGCTCTACACCGACGACCGGCACATCCTCATAGACAACGTCGACCGCCTGCCGCTGGAATTCCTGCGTAAGGAGCTCTACGATCAGCCCGACCTGCTTGCTCAGCTGGACGCAATTGACGTCCTGCGTGCACACAACGCGAACGGGCAGGACAAGGGAGAGCTCGACACCGCCTACGATACCCTGCGCACGTCAATCGAGGCGAACGCGCCGGCGTTCCGACGTCTCAAGGGCACCCTGCACGACGCAATCGACCTGGCCCGCAAGCGCACGCGCTGGAGCTACCGCACGGCCATACCATGCTACCATCCAGCGGCCGACCAGATGAGCCTTCTCATACCACTCTATCTGCGCGAAGGCTCCAGGCCTGACGTCGCGCTCGTGGTATCGCTGCGCGAAAGCGGAAACTATCAGGGGGAGACCATCCTCACGATGCGCCAGGCATACCTCGACGCACGACTGATCTGTCGCCCCGAAAAGGACTGGCTCACGATATAGGGTCCGATGCCCCTTCCAACATCACCAGGAGGCCCTGCGGGGAGACGTGCTGAGTGCCCTCGTCATTCCAATGGCCGTTCCGTTCCTGACCATTACCTGCAATCCCAATGAAACGATTCCCTCTCACAATGACAGGGAGTCTTTCAAGAGGATAGGGGCACCATGACGTTCATCCTGGTTCTCCCTATGTTTGCGAGAACCGGTTGGGCCAGACAAGGGGAGGAAAACAGATGGAAGACATCTTGGCAGCAGGCATCACAAGGCGAGGCTTCCTACGATATGCCGCCACGGCGGCCACGGCCGTGGGGGCGCTTTCCCTCACGGGGTGCGGAAGCCAACGGGCATCGGAGGCCACCACGGACTCCACCGCGTCTACGGGTTCGGCCGCATTGTTCAACTATGCNNTGAACGAGAGCCCGCAGGCCCTTGATCCCGCGCTCGTCAACGATTTTGGTTCNTTGGAGCTGTGCGCGAACATCTACGAGGGACTCTTCCGCTTCAAGGGGGAAACCTGCGATGTCGAGCCTTGCCTTGCGGAGAGCTACGACGTCTCGGATGACGGCCTCACGTACACCTTCAAGCTACGAGAGGGCGTCACGTTCCACGATGGGACGGCCTTCGACGCGGATGCCGTCGTCACGAACTTCGAGCGTCAGATGAATGGCAACGCAGCAACCAACATGAGCTATGCCGACTTCGTCTTCGGCTCGGACGCCACGGGTGTCGGCGTGAAGTCGGTCGAGGCGACCGACACCCATACGGTCACCTGCACGATGCGATCCCCGTGTGCCCCGTTCCTGCGCAACCTTGCGATGGCGCTCGGAACCCCGATGGTCTCGCCCACCGCACTTGCGAAGGCAAGCGGCGACATGTCGAGTGCCCCCTGCGGTACCGGTCCCTACCAGCTCGACAGCTGGGACAAGGACTCGACGGTCACCCTCAAGGCCTTCGACGGCTATTGGGACAAGGACAACGCACCGCAGACGGAGACCATCGTCTTCCGCATCATCCCCGAGTCCGCCTCACGTGTCACCGCCCTCTCCAACAATGAGGTTGACATCATCACGGCGGTCGAGACGAACTCCGCACCCACCGTCCAGAACGATGGCGACACCGTCGTCGCCATCGACGGCCTCAACGTCAACTACCTCTGCCTCAACATGACAAGCACGAAGCTTGCCGACATCGCCGTGCGCACGGCCGTTTGTCAGGCCATCGACATCGAGGAGATGGTCAAGGCGCTCTATGGAGACTATGCCGACGCGGCGAACTCGCTCATGCCCCCATTCATGGCCTCGTACGTCACAAACGTGAGCTATCCGTCCTACGACCCGGATGCGGCGCGGGACGCCTTCTCCAAGGCCGGAGTCACTGACCTCGTCATCATGACCTACACCACTGCCATGCAGTACAACCCCGCCGGCGGGCAAGCCCTTGCCGAGTCGATCCAGGGCTATCTCTCCAAGTGTGGGGTGACCCTTGCGATCAACTCGTACGACTGGACGACCTTCCGCACCAAGCGCAAGGAGGAGTACTTCGACCTCGCCCTCTTCGGATGGTCCGGCGACAACGGCGACCCAGATAACTTCATGAACCTCTTTGCCTCAAGCGGCAGCGTCGCGGCGATGGCGCACTTCTCCGATGCGTCCTACGACGCCCTCGTGGAGCAGGGCATCCAGACCCCCGACGGCTCGGATCGCGATGACATCTACCTCCAGTTGGAGCAGAAGCTCGCCGCCTCGCTCCCCTGCCTGCCGCTCTCGCACACCAAGACCGTCTGCGCCTACACACCCTCCATCCAGAACTTCACGATGAACCCCTCGGGATGGAGCAAGCTGGCCGGGGTCACGAAGCAGGCGTAGGCCCTCGGCACGATGGCCGCGGCCGCCAGAGGACGGAACGCTAGGCGGTGTGGAGCAGCCCGAGCGAGCGGGCCTGCTCCACCGCCATCGTCCTTGACGAGACCCCCAGCTTCGAGAAGATCGAGAGCACGTGCGTCTTCACCGTCGCCTGCGAGATGAAGAGCCTTTCGGCAATCTCGCGATTGGTGATACCACTCGCGAGCTCGTTGAGTACTTCTTGCTCGCGGTCGGTAAGTGCGCAAAAACCGGTCTTCAGGGCAGGAGTTTCCTCCATCGACAACGAGACAACGCGCCTCACGAAGGCGGATTCCGCGGGGAGAAGTCGCTTGTCTCCCTCNTGGGTGACGAGACCATGCAGAAGNGGCATGATACCANCACGTTCGAGATAGAAGGGCATGACCATCTGTTCGGGCGCCGCATACGAGATCGCCTCACGAAGCAGATCGGACATCTTTCGTGCGGAAGGTGACGACAGCATGGCCTCCATGCGGGCGCGCTGAAGGGCAGCAGCGACGAGAATCCGTCCATTACCCAGTTCGCGTGCGCAGGCGAGCACGAGGTTCGTCTCTCGGAGACCCGCATCGCGATCATCTGCGCCATCCTGTCCCGGAGCGGCAAAGTCGAACACGATGCGAGCGGCAACGAGCCGCCCCACGAGTCCCTTCCCCTCCTTGTGGTGTCTCTCCTCCCTGATCTCGTCAAGGGTCTCCTTTGCCAGGTCATCCGAAAGGACTCCTAGGCAGAGGAGCTCATAGATGACTCGCAGATAGAGGATGGGATGAAGCTCGGGATTGTCGTATACGTCCTCTCGTGCGAGCGAGACGCCCTGTTGCACCTCACCGCGCAGAAGCAGCATCTCGACATGATGTTGCTCGCAGGTCAACCACATGGTTTCGAACATTCCATCGCGTCGCCCTCCGATGATGCCCTCCAGCTCATCGAGGAGAAGCTGTGCCCTATCAAGGCGCATCTGCCTCATATAGACACCAGCGAGTCCAACACGGTAGGAGAACCTCTCGCCGATGAGCTGACGGTCATGTCGAGCAAGGAGTTTTCCGACGGTCTCGTCGCATGCGAGGGCATCACGGAGACGGCCGACCTCCTCGTAGAGCTGAGCGAGCTGCATCCAGGCGAAGAGCGCCACCATATCGTTGACCTTGCTGCTCAGGCGAAGGGCTTCCCTGAGCTGGCGTTCCGCCTCTGTGTACCTCCCTTCGTCCATATGCGTCTCTGCGCAGAGGATGAGCATGATTGCGCGGGCGACGCCCCTGAGTCCGAATGCGTCAAGCTGTTCGTCCGTGAGAGCCAGAACGTGAATGCTCGAGCCGCTCGTGGATAGGTCCCCGAAGAATGGCAGGAGGGATCGCAGCACTTGGTGGGCATCATCACCATGATGCTGTTCCTCAAGACGGCGAAAGAGCCTCTGGGCATGCTCGAAATCAAGCGAGCAGTAGTCGAACATGAGCCGCTGGACAGAGAGGCTCAGGTCTGCGGCGAGCACCTCGACGGGAACGCGCCCCAGTAGGCTCCATGTCTCGGCCGCTCCGTTTCCCTCATGTGCATAGCGCATGACTTCGTCCCAGTCATCATAGGAGATCGCCTGACGCATCGCCTCAACGAAGTCACCGCGCAACGCGAAGGCATGCACGGCACGACGGCGCATCTCGTTTTCCTCTGAGGCGGGGAGCCCAGCAAGGCGACGCCTGAGATAGTCGGCAAGGATGCCATGGTAACGGTAGGTGCTGGTCGTCTCGTCGATGCAGACGAGGAACAGGCCCTTCGCGATAAGCCCCGCGACCATGGTGTCAAAGCGCTCGCGCGTGAGACCGTCGAAGAGGTTGACGCACAGGTCGACGTCAAAATAGGGAAGGAATCCGGTCCCCAGAAGGAACTCACGCTCTTGCGTGTCAAGGGCCTCGTACACCTCGCGGGTGAGATATTCCTCTGCGATGCTGTTGCCAGCCTGGAACAGTCTCGAGACATCATGGCGGCTGGAACCAGCGGCAACCGCCAGCTGGAGACCGCCCACCCACCCTCCTGCGTAGGCGCAGAGCTGGCCGATCGTCTCGTCNTCGGTGACCTTGAGCGTGCTGCGCAGGAAGGCAGACGACTCGTCGGTCGAGAGACGCATCTGATCCCCGTCGATGAGCAGAAGGCGTCCGGACACGGCCACCGGACCCAGATAGACGGGTGGTTCGTCGCGGGAGAGCATGACCACGTGAAGGTTTGCCGGCATGGCGACAAGAAACCCCTCGATCGAGTCGAGGAGTTTCTTGTCGGTGAGGCTCTGTACGTCATCGAGCACGAGGCATCGTTCGCGACCATCATCCAGCTGGTCGATTCCGGAACCGATGAGCTCGTCCATGCGGTCCATCTTCGGGAGTGCCTGCATGATGGACAAAAGGTCACCATCGTCATCCAACGTGGGTGTGAGCGCGGCGACCACGTGGAGCCAGAAGGTATACGGGTCGTCATCATCCGCATCCAGTGACACCCATGAGACGCCTGCGATTCCGCGTTCCTTGACGAAGGTCGCAAGCAGCATGGTCTTGCCCGTGCCAGCCCCTCCGCGTACGTAGGTGACGCTCGTCTGCAGGGCCATATCGAGCCGGGCGAACAGCTCCTCGCGAACGACATAGCCCTCACGAGGAACTGGTACCTTGAACTTCGCCGAACGTAGGATGGCATCGTCCCGGTCATCCATGGCAGACACTCCAGACATACGCCTTCCCTGAACCCCTTTGGCATCGGCAGGCCTAGGCACCCCGCACGTATCTTCTCCGGAGTATGGCACACGACACGACGAACAGCACCGCTACGAAGCCAAGCGCATAGAGAAGGCTCGCCGCCTGGTTCGCTGGCACACCCGCCTCGAGCGCCGAGGCGAAGTCCATGAGACGCTTCTGGGGAAGAAGGTCACGCAGGGCGTCAACGACGGGCGCATGTCTGACGGCAAGCGAGAAGCTGCCAGCCAGAAGGCTCGTGAGCATGATCAGGGAGTTGCCAAGCATGTTCGCGTTGTCACGCTTACCGATGAGCGTATGGAGCAGAAGGGCGCATGCGATGCCAAGAAGGTCGAGCATGACCATAAGGGCCAGGTACTCGGGCAGTGTGAAACCGATGTTGTGGCCCAACGCCTGAAACACCGCAAGCAGCAGGAACTCGGGGATGATGCCAAGCAGGCAGTAGACGCAATGCGCGAAGAGGTACCCAGGGAACGACGTGGGCGCCACCGAGACACGAACGAGCTGTCCCTCCTCCTTGTCCTGCGAGAACACGAACAGGCTTCCGAAGGCGTTCATGAGCAGGAACATCATCATGAATCCGATGATCTGACATCCGGGTCCAGTGGTCGTCTGTCCCAAGCCAATGGAAAGCGATGGATCGGCCACGAGTGCGGTGACAGCCGCCTTGAAGTCATCGGAGTGGAGTGTCACCACGTTAANGCTGCCATCTGGCTGCGGAATCACATAGGCATCGTAGCGCTGCTTNACGAGAAGGGATTCTGGTGGCTNCGTGGCCTCCACGGTGACATCGAGCTCTGCGGAACTTGACGGAGCCTGTACCGCATCCTGTGCGACATAGACTATGCGNGCCTTCACCTGCTGCGTCTCGTTCAGGTAGAGACCAAGCGCCATCGAGACGAGCGTTGCCAGCATGTATATGACGATGCCTACCGACTGCGCCTTCGCGCGCACGAGGTCGTTCGTGAGCACGGCGCGGAATGTCCTTGCGAACGTCTTCACAGGTAGTCCTCCGTTCTGAAGAAGTGCTTGCATCCAATGACGAGCACTGCGATCGCGACGGAGCACCCCAAGAAGACCGGCCAGAACGACGAGAGGTCGTTGTCGCAGGCCATCGCGAAGAAGGCATCGTCGAACCACCGCACGGGTGACAGAAGCGAGATCGTCGCAACGGGCCCTCCAAGGGCGTCTGGCGAGAAGAACGTGCCGCCAAGAACGCACAGCAGGCTCACGACCAAGCTGAGCACGGTGCTCGCAAGCTCCTCGCTGTGAAGCACGCAACAGCCGAAGGTGCCCAATGCCGTTCCGAGAAGCTCGGCGGGAGCCATGAGAACGATGAAGGCAAGCGGGTTCGAACCGAAGGTGACGCCGAGCAAGGTGCCACAGAGGATCAGGAGCACGATGTGCAGCGCGTAATCGAACACGAAGGAGGCGAGCATCTTCGAGAGCCAGACGGACGAGCCGCCGGCCGGCGAGTAGATGATGCGAAGGTTCGGCTTCTTGATGTCACGCTCCATGAAGCAGTTGGTTGCCGTCATGGCCCCACTGAACGTGCCATACACGAGAAGGGTGATGGCATAGTACTGGTAGGCGTCGCTCACGCGGGCATAGGAGTCTCCCATGAGCCATCCCATG
>JGI20225J20221_1001431_pt2 | contig 21129 bp, 15 predicted proteins | sample BioMet4_FD_20221 | JGI IMG/M metagenome (IMG submission 20221)
CACTATAGCGAGCTTCAGATGGACAACTACAAGACTGCCGAGCAGGGCGAACACGTTGAGTTCGACGTTCAGCAATCCGATCGTGGTCCGCGTGCCGCTAAAATCAAGAAGCTTGATGCGGCCGCTCCGGCCGATGTCAAGTAATTGAACTTTCTAGTAATAGATAAGTTTGATCCTGAAACCCCCACCTCACGGTGAGGGTTTTTCTTATCCTTTTGTGGCCTTTCGCTTGGCTATTTTCATACACTTTTTATCAAAGACGCTTCTTTTTCCAAGAACAAAAAATCCGAAAAAGAACTATTTATAAAAATTAAAAATAATCCTAATTAACTAAGGAAAATGAAAGTTTGTTATTTGGAAAAATAAAAGAAAAGAAACTGGATTTAGTCTTTTCGCTTATCATTTTTAGCCAGAGGTCTGGTTTATAATGAGCATGCAAATGTTTGGAGGTCACTATGGACAGAAAACATTTTAGGCTTACGGGCCTTTTGGTTTTGACTTCATCTTTTCTCATGCTTAGCTGCGCACATGGCGGCACCTCTTCTTCGGAAGCGGCGAAGTCTTCCACGAGTTCCAGCGTGCCGACTTCTTCCACCCCAGTTTCTTCTAGCGAGGAGAAAATCACTTTCACGTTGAATTCGCCTGACGACGGCGGCACCCTCCAAACCGTCGACGACCAAGTTGAAAAGTATTTGAAGGCCTCTTTTAGCGTCGATGCGACCCAAAGTACCAAAGACGCTTCTTATAAGATCATCGCGCAAGATGATGCGCGGGGTTTCGACGCTCAGGAAAGCTCAATCGAATTCGAAGTGAGCAAGAAAGGAACTTATTTCGTTCGTTTCTCGACCGCTTCCGATTTAGCTGCCTATCAGGTGCGGCCGACCAGCTTGGTCGCCACCAACACCTATGCGGCCAGCATGATGACCCTTTATCCCGCCACCCATTATTACGCCCAAGTGGTGGATGAGGCCGGCAAAGCGATTTCGGACATCTTCAATTTCACGACTGAGGCGGCACCGCGTTTCATCTCGTCCGACAGCGAGACGGCATATAACATCCGCGATATCGGAGGCTGGGCCGCTGGCGAAGGCAAGCGGATCCGCTATGGAATGATCTATCGAGGCTCTGCCATCGATAATCTCGATGCCGCCGGCCGCAAAGTATTAGGCGATTACTTAGGCATCAATAGCGAAATTGATCTGCGGGTCCCCGGTGGCGATACCACCTATCAGAGCGTCAATATGATCGATATGGCCCATCCGTATTACGCCTGCAATTTTGGCAATTACCAAAGTGCTCAAGCGGCTCAAGCGGGCGACATCACCAATGCGATTTATAAGGCGGCGGTCAAATCGTTATTCACCGCTTTGGGGACCGCGAGCAATTACCCGGTCTATCTCCACGATATCAATGGTGCCGTCCGTACGGGTGATGCCTCCTTATTGATCGAAGGTCTCTGTGGCGCTTCCTGGAGCGACATCAGCAAAGACTACGAACTCTCAAGCTTCGCAAAAGCCCTCTACGCCCGCGATGATACGACTTGGACCGCGAAGCATACGGCTATCACCGCCCTTGGCAGTGCAACCAATACTTTGCAAGAATGCGTCAACACCTATTTGCTCTCGACGGGCTTGAGCCAAGAGAACATCGATGCGGTCAAGGCGCTTCTTATCGAGAACTCGACCGAGCCGATTGAAAATACGACCTATAGCGTTAAAGCCTCGTTGAAGGCCCCGGTTCACACCACGGTTTTCGGTGGCACCGTCGACAAGGAATGGGCAGTGGAAGGCGACAGTGTCAAAGCGACCGCCAACGCCGCCTTATCCGGTTCGACCTTTGCGGGTTGGAGCGATGGTGGTACCCCGGCGGAATACACGTTCACGGCAGCCAAGACTCAAGTCCTCCGTGCTGATTATAGCGATAATAGCGAGGTGACAAGCGCCGAAGGAAAAGACTTGATCTCCCACTCGGAGATCGATCATTATTCGATGCCGGGCGCCACTTACGAAATGGTGGATACCCCAACGGCTTCAAGCGCCAGCAAGCGCGCCGCCCGCTTAGCAGGAACGGCGGCGAGCGATGATTGGGCTCAGGCCTTTATCAAACTCGACGATATGATGGCGGTCAAGAGTTCGACGATCAGCATCGATGTCAAACACACCAAAGGCGCTTCGGGCTGGATCTCGATGACTTGTTATGATGCGTCATTGAAGCAAGTCGGAGCCGAAACGGCTCTCTCGGGTATCAAAGCCGTCAGCGAAGACGCTTGGCAGGCAGAGACGCTCTCGGGCCCGAGCAATTGTTCGATTGCCTATATTCGTTTTACCCTCCAGACCTACACCGATGCGGGCGGAGAAGACAGCGAATTCTATCTCGATAATCTCTCAATCACCAGCTTCGAAAGCGAAGAGTTCATTGAAACGGGCACAGTTGGCGCCAGTGGCTACTCCTTGAAGAACATGGAGAATTTGCCTCAGGATACGGGCTGGGAAACCTCCTCGACTACCTTTGACTTCCAAGAGAAGTATGGGGCGAGTTCACTCTCCGCGCTTAAAGTGTCCTTCGCCAACAAGACGGCCGATGAATGGAATGGTCTCTTCGTCGCCCTTAACCCCGCTTGGGCTTTGGCCGATAAGACGATCAGCGCCGATCCCGATATGCGAAAGGGCATTCTCTCGGGCGATGTGAAATTCCTTGATTGCACCGCCGGCCTCGAAGTGAAGATCGTCGGCTCGAACTGGAGCGATACGGGCCGGGTTGTCTTGACGCTTAATGCTGAGGATAATGGCTGGTATCACTTCGATCTCGATCTAAGCGCGATGACGAAGATTCCTGATACTTTGAATAATACGATTCGTCTTGCCTTTATCGCCACCAACGCGACGTCGAGCAGTGGCATGTATTTGGATAACATCCAGCAAGTGATCGCTTAACGCCTCTTGACCCTTCATTTCGGCTAATGCCCGAACGAAGGGTTTTTGTTTGGCTTGGCAAAAATCGTGCAAACGAAAAAAGAAAGCGAAAGAAAAGGTTATTTTCATTAAAATTGTCCATCTTTTCGATTTTGCCGAAATAGATAAAAGGAATGTTTATTTTGACTAACGGGGCCTCGGAAGCGAAGCCTAAAATAAGAGCGTTGGTCGGAAACTCTTTTGCGGAGAATGCCGTTTGTCTTCTTGCGGGTTTCCTTAGGAAAAAACACGATGAGAAGAAAAAATCTTTGTCTCCTTTTATCTGGCATGGGCGCTTTGCTTTTGGCTGGCTGTGGCGGTGGCGATAAACCTGTCTCCTCCACCCCAGCGTCTTTTTCGAGCCTTGCCGGGTCGAGCACCATCAGCGCTCAAGCGAAGATTTGGTCTGCCTACAATACTGAGAATTTGATGCAAGATAATGCCTATTCTCTTGAGCGGGAAGCTATCCTTTCTTTCGATGGGGCGAAAGGCGAAAAAGAATCGGCCCAATTGATGATCACCGCCAACGAGAAGATCTTGTCTTTCTCCTTTTTGATGGGCAAGTTGAGCGACGGGAAAGGCCACAGCCTCCTCGCGAAGTATTTCGACATTTATGCGGAATGGTACGTCGCGAACGACGTCTCAAATGAAGGCGATGCCTACCTAGGCTATTATCCCGATGCCCTGATTCCGATGAGCGCCTATATCGCCAAGAAACAAAACTTCATCGCCAAGGGTATGAACCAAGGCATTTGGGTCGTGGCCAACATTCCTTCTGATGCCGTTGCGGGTTCCTATACGGGAACGGGCACTTTGACGCTTGACGGAACCACCTACGATATTCCATTATCCATGCAAATCCGCGCTGTTTCTTTGCCTGAAGAAGTCCATGCCCAAAGCGCTTTTCTTATCTGGTACAACCAGATCGGCAAAGGCGAAGGCGAAGACAACGCCACCGATGCGATGAAAAAAGCCTATTTCAATACCCTAGTCGATCATCGGATGATGCCAGATCGGCTCCCGAATGACGATGGAAGCGATACCTGGCTCGAGGATTATGTCGACCTTGTCGCCAGCAATCCTGCTGTCAATTCCTATCGGCTCAATGTGCCGAACAACAAGACCGATGCGACCAGCGTGACGACGTTGCTCACCAAAATGATCGAACGCAATATTTATCTCCGTGAGCATGGTGATTCAACGACTGATCTCTTTAAAAAAGCCTATTTCTATGTCAATGATGAACCGACGGGCGAAACCTATGCCGATGTGCGGAATAACGATCTCATTTTCACAAACGCCAAGAAGGCTTTGGCTCCGAGACTCGCGGCCTATCCTGCTCTCCAGAAGTCGCTTCTTTCAATCAAAAACATTGTGACGGCGCCCTATAACGAAAGCTTGGTTGGCTCCGATACCATCGGCGGGGTGCAGACCTGGTGCCCGCAATTCAGCGAATTCAATTCGGCGGCTTTGCGTTCGATTTACGCCTCGCGCCAAGTGAAGAGCAATACCGGTCGGGCCTATGGCGAAAATGTGTGGTGGTATGGCTGTATCACTCCCGCTTCACCCTTCCCTTCGTATCACACCGATGCCAATCTGATCAATTCGCGCCTCCTTTCTTGGATGCAATATGACTATGGCGTCGAAGGCAACCTTTATTGGGATGTCTGCTATTACCAAAAATATCAAAGCAGTGGCCAAATCATTGACCGTGATGTCTGGACGGATGCGAATAGTTACGAGGATTGCTGTGGCGATGGCCAGCTTCTTTATCCAGGCTCGACTTACGGATTAACGAAGCCGATCTCGACTTTGCGGCTCGAGTCAATTCGCGAAGGCAATGAGGATTACGAATACTTTTATCTCTTTGACCAGTATGTTCAGTCGTATAACGCTGCCCAAGGTACTTCGCTCAAGAGCGTCGACCTCTTGCAGCGTTACTATCAAGGCTTGTTCACCGATATGAAACCGAAAAACGCCCCTGAACTTTTTGCCAGTCAACGTGCTTCCTTGCTCAGCATGCTCGAAAAGATGGGCGCCGACCTCAATAGCGCGATTGCCGAGTTGACCAAATAAGGCTAAATGGGAGGAAAAACCATGGATAAAAAACGTTGTCTCTTCTTCGGAGCGTTGGGCTTAAGTGCCTTGTTGGCTGCCTGCGCGCCAGGCGATATTGAAGGCGAAAGCGATTCGGGGGCCAGCGTTTCACTCGAGTCCGTCGCTTCCGACGCCTCAATCATCCCTGATGATGGGACGAACAAGACCGTGAAAGTCAAACTCTATAAAGCCGGTTGGGGCGAGGAGTGGCTCAAAGCGATGATCAGCGCATTTGAGAACACTTACTCTGCCGAGGGCTACAAAGTCGAAATCGTCGAATCTTCGGCGACTGTCATTTCAACGACGGAGCAGGAATTGCTCTTGGGACCCGCCAAGAACGACGTTGATATCTATTTCAGCGGCCAGACTTCGATTCCGACTGTTTTGTCCCGGACGAAGAAAGTCCTGAAATCCGATGCCACCCCGCTCCTTTATAGCTTTGATAACATTCTTGATGAGCCGTGTATCGGAGCAAACAAACTGCCGGAAAAAGAAACGCTCCGCTCCCGGATGTTCGGGGGCTACGATGCCTATTCGAAGTACCATGGGGAAATGACGCAATGGGATGGACAAACCTTTGAGCTTTCTTGGGCCAATAACGCGGTTGGCCTCTTTGTCAATCCGCGCGTCTTGGCAAAATACAGTCTTGATGTTCCTCTCACCTCGGACGAATTCATTGCCGATTTGAAGACGATTTCCGCTAAAAGCGCCTCGACGGGCGTCTATCCGTATGCTTGGGCGGGCAATAATGCCCCAGGCTATTGGCAATATCTCTATCTCAGTTGGTTTGGCCAAGCCAGTGGCGTTGATGGTTTCAATAAGTGGGTTTCGCTCAATAACGACAATGTGGCCAATGGCTATGAAGTCTATCAGGATCAAGGCATTTTGGCGGCCCTCAATGGCATGCACGATACCCTCAATCTCAATTACAGCGAGAACGGGGCGGCCAACATGACCCACCTCGAAATGCAGGATCGTTTCCTCACCGACAAAGCGGCCTTCGTCGTCGATGGCGATTGGCTCCTCAACGAAATGAGCCAGGATTATCTCAGCGAAGCCAAAGGCGTCGAAATGATGAAGACGCCGATTCTCTCGAGCATCGGCACCGAAATCGGTGTGACGGATGCTGACCTCCATACGATTGTGAAAGGGATCGATGATGGCGAAGATGACGCGACAATCAAAGGCAAGGTTTCGGCTTTGACCGATACGGGCTTAGCTCGGGTTCGCGCCGCCCGCCACGTCTACGCTTCGATCGGCATCGACCATCAGGTTCTCGTTCCGTCTTATAGCGATGCTTTGACGGCGGCAAGTTATTTCCTCCGCTTCATGTTCAGCGCCGATGGCTGCAGGATTTTCCATGCCAACGCCCGCGGAACCTTGCCGTTTAGTTATGAGCAAAGCGCCGAGGAAATCGCCGCGGATTCCGCCTTCGAACAATCGGTTCGAAAAGTGACGGAGAATGGCAAAGGCATCATCGTCGATGAAAATCCGAGCCTTTCCGTCATCCGCTCGAAAGCCGCGATGCTTTCGTGGAACAACCCCGCGTGGCGGAGTGCTCAGACTTGGAAGACCGTGATGCTCAACATCGCCGATTCCGCCTATAGNGCNCAGGCGATGTTCGATGGCGAGGCTACCTATGAGAAGAATCAATGGTCGACCTATCTTGCCGCTGCCGGTTTAGCATGAGAATTTCTTTTAACATTTTAAGAAGAAGCATGGAAGCAGCAGTCGGGGCTTTGCCCCCTAGAAAAAAGAAAACGTGGAACAAGAAGAGCAAAGACCTTCTCTTCGTTTTCCTGATGCTTTTTCTTCCGACTTTGCAGTTTGCGCTCTTCTGGATCGTCCCGAATTTCAATTCGCTCGTCCTGGCCTTTCAGCTTCCCTCGAGTGCCTCTGGCCAGCTTTCCTTCGTGAATTTCACCCGTTTTTGGAACGAGCTCACCGAAGCCAATTCCTCCCTTTATTATTCTATCGTTGATACTTTGGTCTATTTCTTGATCACGACCTTAGTCAATCTTCCCATCGTCACTTTCTTGTCCTACGTCTTGTTCAAGAAGGTCCCCTTCGCAAAGGCTTTCCGGGTCATCTTTTATTTGCCTGCCATCCTCGGCGGCACCGTAACTGCGGCAATGTATCGTTACATGGTTGGCACGGGTGGACCCGTTGAGAAGGTGTTGACGGCGATGCGTATTCCTTTCAATGCCCAGCTTGGGTTATTGGGCAATCCCGACACCTCGTTCGCCATGGTCTTGATCTATTGCCTTTGGACTGGGGTCGGTCTCAATATGATCATGATCAACGGAGCGATCAAACGGATTCCCGAAGATATCTTTGATAGCGCGAAGATCGATGGCGTTGGCTTTTTCCGTGAGTTCTTTCAGATCGTCGTCCCGCTTATTTGGCCGACGCTTACCACCTTGCTTGTTCTCAATATGTCGGGTCTTTTCTGCACTTACATGCCAATCATGCTTTTGACCCCAAACGACAACCGTTCCTCCCTTATTGGCTGGTACATCGTCCGTTACACCTTGGCCGCCGGGGATGGGACGAGCAACGAAGTCTATAACTATCCGGCTGCGGTCGGTCTCATTTTCACCTGCATCGGCTTGCCTTTGACCTTGGGGGTCAAGGCGATTTGCGAAAGGATCTTCAAAGATGTCGAGTATTGATTGGACCAATAAAAAAGCCATTTGGGCCCTCAAGCGGAAGGAACGCCATTCCGAATGGTCACGGAAGCCGAAGAACGAACGGGTCATTCTTTCCATCTTCTTCGTCATTTTCCTCATCTATGGCGCCTCCCTCATTTACCCGATCGTTTGGACCTTCTATAACTCGCTCAAGACCGGCCGGGTCTTCAATAGCGACCAGTTCTCGATTCCGTGGCCGGCCTATTGGAAAAACTATGAGAAAGCGTGGTCATCCAATGTCCGCGGCGTCTCACTGTTGGAAGCGCTTTGGAACAGCATCTGGATCACGATCGTTTCGGTGAGTTTGGGTCTCATTTCGTCTTCATTGACCGCCTACGTGGTGGCCAAGTATCACTTTAAAGGATCGGCCTTCATTTATACGGTGGCCGTCTTCATCCAAATCATCCCGCTCGTCGGGGGAATCACTGGCATGTATCAGTGGCTCTGGGGCACATTGGGGATCGCGGATAAGCCCGCTTTCATCTGGGTTATTTGGTTCGGCGGATATGGTTTTAGTTTCTTGATGCTTTATAGCGCCTTCAAGAGCGTTCCTTGGTCTTTCGCCGAGAGTGCCTTCATCGATGGGGCCTCGAATTTCCGCGTCTTCTGGCAGATCATGCTCCCGATGGTGAAACCGGTGATTGCTTCTTTGTTCATCGTCAACTGCATTTCGGTCTGGCAGGATTACACGACGCCTTATCTTTATTTGCCCTCTTATCCGACCTTGTCTCTCGCCGTCTACGATCTCCAGGCCGATGCCTCTCATATCGGCGTTCCGCTTTATTTCGCCATCATCATCATTTCGATGATTCCGACCTTGATTCTCTTTATCTCGTTCCAGAATTTGATCATGGACAACACGACGACCGGAGGCTTAAAAGGATGATAAACCTATCAAAACGAGACTATTTTTGGCAGAAAGTTTCTCTTTGCTTTCAGGAGGTGAGGGGATGAATTCAGGCAAAGAAGCGTCAGTCTATCTTGAAGAAACCCACGACTACATCGTGGCGAATTGGGCCCGTTGCCGGGTTGATCCTTCGACGATTGAGAAAGAGATCTATCGTTTGCCCAAGCCTTTCACCCCGCCGGCGCCGGGCGGCCTTTTTCACTGCCTTTTCTATTGGGATACCTTTTTCACCAACCGTGGGCTGATCAGCGATGGCCACCTCGACTGGGCCAAAGACAATGTCGAGGATTTGATTTACGAGTTAAAGGAGTGGGGCTTCGTTCCCAATTCTAATTCCGATCCCGGTGTTATCTATATTTCCCAGCCGCCTTATCTCCATTTTATGGTGAAGGATATCTTCGAGCAAACCCACGATGAAGCTTGGCTCCTCGGAGCCTATGAGGCTTTGAAGATCGAATACGCTTTCTGGATGAAGAAGCGGATCACATCGAATGGACTAAACCGCCATTATGGCCATGAAACCCGGACGAAGGAACAGCTTCTTTCTTATTATCGTTACGTCGCGAAAGATCGACTTCATCTCCCGCTCGACATCCCCGAAGACGAACAAATTCGAAAAGGGGCGGAATACGCCGCCGCCTCTGAAGCCGGCCTTGATTTTTCGCCGCGCTTTGGCGATTTCGGCGGATCGATCAACCCAGTTGACCTCAATGCGAATCTCTATGGCCTCGAATGCGATTTGGCTTCTTATGCCGAACGTTTTGAAAAAAACCGGGCGCCGTTTTACCTCGAAGCGGCCATCCATCGGAAAGCCTTGATGGACCAATTCATGCTTGGCAAAGATGGCCTTTATCACGATTTCAATTATGTGAAAAAAGAACAGAGTCCGCTTCATTTTAGCGGCCAATTTATGCCTTTTATCACCGGGCTTTTGAAAGACAAGGAAGCCGCGAAGGCTCTTTTGCAAACCCTCTTAGGCCCAGGCGGGGTCTTCAGCACCGAAGAGGATGATGGGAAGATCCTTTATCAAGCCGCCTATCCTTATTCGTGGCCTTACGATAACTTCTTGGCCTACTGGGCTCTTAAGAAAATAGGGCTTATGGATGAAGCTGATTTGGTCACCGAGTGTTATCTTGGAGCGGTGGGACGGAGTTTTATGTCGACCGGGCGGCTCTGGGAAACCTACGATGGCCGCGATGGCTCGATTGCCCACAAAAAAGAATACGCAACCCAAGAGATGATGGGTTGGACCGCCGGCACTTTCGAAACGATGCTTGCGGATAAAGAGAAGGCAAAATAATATGAAGAAAATTCTTCTCGCTTTTCTTTTGCCTTCCTTAGCGCTTTTCCTCTCGGCTTGCGGTGGTGCCCAAAGTTCTCCTTCTTCAATCTCGGAATCTTTTTTGTCCTCGTCTTCTTTCTCAACGACCTCCGAGGCGGCGGAGTTTCAATTAATGTATCCGACCGCCGAAGGGAGAATGGCCCTGGTCGATGAGGATGTTCAAACCTATTTCACCAGCCCCCTTTCGCTCGAGGCGGGCAAAGACAATCCCGATGCCTCTTACCTTTTAGCGGAATCAGCCGCCACGAAGAATTGCGACCGGCAAACCTCGTATATTCTTTTTAAAGCGTCGAAGAGCGATACCTATCAGGTAGAGATTTCCTCCCATGCGGATTTTTCTATGCCACTATACCGCACTTGCTCGCTCCTCAATGGGAAATATTATGCCGATTTGGCCACCCTTTATCCGTCGAGTATGCATTATGCCCGCGTCCTTGCGAGCGATGGCCATTCGCCCTCGGGTGTTTTTTCTTTTACCACAAGCGACTCGCCACGCCTTATCGATGCTGTTGGGGCGACGCCGACGAATTTCCGCGATGCCGGTGGCTATCCGACCTCGAGCGGAAAACGAATTCGCTATGGCATGCTCTACCGCGGGACCGATCTCGATTATCTCGATGCTTTAGCCCGTCAGACGCTTGGCCACGATTTAGGCATCCATAGCGAAGTCGATTTGCGGAGCGAAGGGGGAGGTCTTTTCCCCAGCATGGTCAACATGATTGATCTGAAAGAGCCGTATTATCTTTGCACTTTGACTGGCTATGAACATAACTTCACGGCCACGTACGAAGCCAACATCAAAAGCCTGATGGAAATCGCAGCCGATCCGACAAATTATCCCCTTTATCTTCATTGCGCCCATGGAGCCGATCGGACGGGAGTGGCCCTCTTTTTGATCAACGGTCTCTGCGGCGTCAGTTACGAAGATTTGACCCGTGACTATGAAATGACAAGTTTTGCCTCATACGCTCAACTCCGCGATTCTTCGACGAGCTATGGCTCTTGGAAAGCCTTCTATACCAAAATCATGAGTTTTGGCGAAAGCGGTGATTCTTTAATGACTTCGATTGGCAAGTTTTTGCTTTCGATTGGCGTGAGCAGCGACACGATCGCTTCGGTGCGGAGCCTCCTCGTCGAAAAGACCACGCAACCCATCATCAACGAAACCTATTACCACGCCGCTTCCTTGAAAGCCCCTTGCCACGTGAGCGTTACGGGCGGGACGAGCGACCACGCTTGGGTCGAAGAAGGCATGAGCGTCATTTTGACTTCTACAGCGGTGGCCGGCAAGAGTTTCGCTGGCTGGTATGACGAGGACGATAAACTTCTCTCCTCCGAATCCCCTTATCGGCTCCTTGTCAATCATCACCGGGATATCAAGGCCAAGAGCGTCTAAGTTTCGCCAGTGCCCTTTTTGACTATTTCTGTCCCTCTTTGTGCCATTTTTTAGCCAAAGGCGATGCTAAGATGAACCCATGAAGAGAAAGCAGCAACTTCTTTGCTATAGTGTTTCGGCCCTCGTCGGTTTCGCCTTGCTTTGTAGCTTGGCTTCGGTTGGCACAACCTCGGCGAATTTGGCCAAAGGCGCGGAAAAGACCTATACCATTACCCTAGATTCTGCCAATCAGGTCTCAAACGCCAATACCGTTCAGATTAACTCTTCGTATTCCTTATCGGTCTTTTCGGGTGCCTTCACATCGACCTCGGGCGAATTCGGCACCCTTGCTTCGGGCGGTTATTTCGGCAGCAGCACCCCGCTTTATGGGATCAGCTCGTTTGCCGTCAAACTGACTTCGGGCAGCCTCTTCGCTTATTTTGGCCACTCCGCCTGGGGACGGGAGCAGGTTTTTGCCGATGGTTATTTCACGGCGGGAACTCTCTCAAGCGTGACGCCGGGTCCCGATGCCGCTTATTTCTATTTGGCGCCAGGAAGTAGTGGCGCTGTGATCAATGAAATTCAGATTACCTACAGTTGTCTCGCCACCAGTTACACGGCGGATTCGAACGATTTACTCGATGGCGTCGCTATCCCTGAGAATCCGGGCCAAGCGAACACGAGTGTCACCCTTTCAAATGCCGTGACGAATAACAGTCATCGTTCTTTCCATTTGGAAAACTCCATCTATGGTTCGGGCGGTTGGCCCTCTGTTCTCTTAACCCTAAAGAATCCGATAACGGTGGCAGAAGGGGGCCGTTTTACCTTCGATGCCGATCTCGTCAGCGGAAAAAACAGTCTCATCATCACCCTTTATGACGCAAACTGGGCTCTTTATCAATCGGCAGCCTCGAGCAAAGGTGAATATGGCACGAACATCGATGGCTATAACGCCGGCAGCGGCTGGCATTCGATTAAGACCTACAGCACGATTCAGCCATCCTGCCCTGGCACATACAACGCTTCGACGAATCCCTACAAGAGTTCCTTCTCCGTCAGCTATATCCGCCTGACCTTCGACACGGGAGACGCCAGCGCCGTTACCTCGCTTTATCTCGATAACATGATCTACGATAACAGCGGTGAAACGACCTTGGCGAGCCTTTGGAATGCCTACAATAGTGAAAATCCTCTGCAAAACCTCGATTATTCGACTTCGGCGAATGGTTCTTTGACCAGCCGCGGATCGAGTTTATCTTTCGCTGGGATCAAAGGCGGAACCGACGCGAGCCAATTGATGATCACGCCCACCCGCGATATCAGCGCCTACACCTTTAGCGCCCCAAGTTTGAGCGATGGCGCGGGCAACACGATCCCCGCCAGCGCGATTTCGACCTATGCCGAAAAGTATGTGAGCATCGATTCGTCTTCAAACGAAACGACGATGGCCGCGGGTAATTATCCAGATGCCCTCGTTCCCTTAAGCTCGTTGATTTCAGCCAAGGAGAACACAATCACTTCGGGCGCCAATCAAGGCTTATGGATCTCGCTTGCCATTCCTTCTTCCCAAGCGGCTGGCACCTACACTGGCAACGGGACTTTGACCCTCAATTCCGCGACGTTCAGCGTTCCTTTCTCCGTCCAAGTCTATGGCGTTACGATGCCGAGCGCCGTTCACCTCAAGAGTTGTTATCTCATGTGGTACGACCAGATCGTGAACTATTATGGCGAAAGTGCTTCGACGACCGCTTTAAGGAAGTCCTATTACGATTTCTTGGTCGCCCATCGGGCGATGCCGGATGGTTTGCCCGATATCTATGAAGGCGATGCGGCGTCGGGATACGCGGGTTTTGCGGATAATTTTGCGGCTTTGATCGCCGGCAATGATGCGATCAATTCCTATCGGCTCACTTTCTCGAAGAACAGCGACGGCACGTTGAATACGACGGACGCCCAGAATCAACTCAATGCCTTGATCAGCAAAAACATCGCGCTGTGGGCGGCGGGTACCCATGTCAATTTCTTCGACAAGCTCTACTATTACATCGATGATGAACCGACTTCGGCCAGCTATGCGACCGTCGCGAGCAACAGCCGGGCGATCAAGGTCTTAAAGACTTCGCTCTCATCGCAACTCGATTCTTATCCGACCCTCAAGGCTTCCTTCCTCGCGATGAACGATATCGTGACGATGGCCTATCCAAGCGGAACCGATTCGACATCGATCAAGAATCGGACCGCCTTGGGCGTCAGCACCTCAAGTAATCTCGGCAGTTATTATTACAACGAATCTGCTTCCTATAATGATGGCATCAATACCTGGTGCCCGCTCTATAACAATTTCGATAGCGCCGACAATCGTTCGCTCTACGCCACCCGCCAAGCCAATGGCGAACATGTGTGGTGGTATGGTTGCATCATTCCGGTTCAACCTTATCCGACTTACCACACGAACGCATCGCTTTTGACTCCACGCTTACTCAGTTGGATGGCCCAGGACTACGGCATCGAAGGCAACCTTTATTGGTGTGCCAACTATTTCTCGTATTATAACGGCTCAACTTCAGCGATCCGCGATGTTTGGGCTAATGGCAAGACCTGGGAAAACTGCTATGGCGATGGCATGCTGGTCTATCCGGGCAACAAATATGGCATTAGCGGCCCAATCTCAACGCTCCGTCTCGAGAATATCATGGCCAGCGAAGAGGATTACGAATGCCTTTATCTTTTTAAGAACTACATCGACACCTACAATTCGACCTATTCTAAGAGCGTCTCGGCCTCAACTCTTTTGAGCAGTTATTACACCCAGCTCTTTAACGGGGTTCAGTCGAGTTGCACCGCCGCGACGTTCGTCAGCGTTCGTAACGCCCTTCTTGCCACCCTTGAAAAAATGGGGACGGATCTCAAAGGAACGGTCGAATCGCTTTCGTAAAAGTTGTTGTGGCTATTTGCCTAGCACAAAATAGCAAACTATTTATAAATCCCGTCATTAAAGGGCCAAAAGTCTAGCAAAGACGGGGGATTGACCTTAAGATGAAATCGTCATTGAAAGGGGTTACATCCTCATGGATAATTCCAAATTTTCGAAACGTTCTTTGCTGGTCCTCTCCATGGCGGCACTCTTGGCCGTCGGTGGCGTCGCAGCGGCTGCAGGGGGCTTAACCAAAACGCCCGCTGTCGAAGCAAGCGACACCACTTATACCTTCGCGATGGATGGCACTCACCAAATCGCGAGCGACAAGACCATCGCCGTTGGCTCGACCGCGTATAAAGTCGCCGTTAGCTATTCCGATGGTGCCTATACTGCTGGAACGGGAACGTTTGGCTCTTTCACGAGCGGCAGCAATCTCTTTAGCACGAGCAAACTCTATGGTATCAAATCGATCACCGCGAACCTCGCCTCCGGATCGATGCAAGCCAACTTCGCTTATAGCAGCGGCATCCGTCAAATCGCGGTGAACCCCGTGAATTTCGTTGCCGGAACTGCCTCAACTATCGATATTGAAGGCGCTCCGGATTACTTCTACTTCGAGTTCAAAGCGGCCACTGTTGTCACTTCGATCAGTTTGACCTATACCTGCAACGCACTTGCCGATCCGGTTCAAGAGAGCGACGATCTTTTAGATCTTTCCGCCGAAGCCGAGGGGCTCTCCGCCGCCGGGACGCTTTCGTGGATGACCAGCACAACTAAGGTCTCGTCGGGCACGCGTGCTCACCATATTGTTGCTCCGGCCATTACAACGGGTTGGCCGAGTTTATTGGTTCGTTTGAATACACCGGTTGTCATTACCGCCACGGGCCACTTCGTTATCGATGGCTGGGCCGACACCGGAGTGAAAGCGTGGGTTGGCCTTACCTGCTATGGCTCCAATTGGTCACAAATCGGATCACAGATGTCGACCGATGTCGGAACCGCTGCTTGGGCGACGGCGACGACTTATCAGACGCCGACAGCCGCCGGCACCGCTGCCTTCATTCGTATCGGCTTTAATCTTGATGATACCAAGACGGTTCCGTTCAGCATGTATTTGGACAATCTCCATTTCGTCGCTGCCTGATTCTTCTCGCTTTCCAGGGCCACGGCTAACTCCTTAAAGCCGTGGCCTTTTTCTGTGGGTGAGGAGGGGGATTTGGTAGGGATATTGATAAAAAGGGCTCTGAAGGAGCCCGGAGATCAAATAAATTGCCTTCACCTTAAGCGGCTTGCGAGGCCGCTTTTTCGTTGGCACTTTCCATCGCGTAGAATTTGCCTTTGGCCGCCATTAGCTCGTCGTAAGTTCCGCTTTCGAGAATCTTTCCATCTTCGATATAAAGGATCTTGTCGGCATTCCGAATCGTCGAGATGCGGTGGGCGATTACGAATGTGGTGCGGCCCTTCATTGAGGCGTCGATCGCACTTTGAACTTTCTTTTCGGCGATGTTGTCGAGGGCGCTCGTTGCCTCGTCGAAGAAGAGGAGATCCGGTTTGCGAATCAAAGCCCGGGCGATGGTGAGACGTTGCTTCTGGCCGCCCGAAAGGTTGCTGCCATTCTCATCAAGCATCGTGTCGACTCCTTTGGGCAACGCCTGGATGAAATCGTCGCAGTTGGCTTCGTGGAGGGCGTTCATCACGTCCTCATCGCTATATTGCTTGAGGCCATAGGTGATGTTCTCTTTGACCGTGCCATTGAAGAGGACGGGGCTTTGCGAGACGAGAGAAATGTGGTGGCGGTAATCTTTGAGGGAGAGTTCGTTTAAGGAGTGGCCATCGATTGTGATGGTTCCGGACTGAGGTTTCAATAAGCCCAATAAGAGATTGACGATCGTGGTTTTGCCACTACCCGAAGGACCGACGAAAGCGACGCATTCGCCGGGCTTGGCGGCGAAAGAAAGGTGCTCGATCGCCTCCTTATCGCTATCGGGGTAACGGAAGAAGACGTCATCGAAGGCGATTGTGCCCTCAATCGAGGGCAGGTGGAGCTTATCGGCATCGTCTTGGATTTCTTCTTTGTTCATGAGCTCGGATAAAGAGGCGATGGCTTCTTTGCCCGTCGCGAGAGACGGGATCAGGTTCAGCATGCTCTGAATCCGGCCATTCATCCCCGAGAAAAGCGATTCGAAAAGAACGATTTCGCCGATACCGATCTGGCCGTTGACCGCCAGATAGATGCAAAAGCCTAAGCAGGCGAAATTCAACAGCCCGCCGATGACGAAGATCGAGGAGCCGAAGACGGCGATCGAGGAATCGAGGTTCAGCCCTTTCGAGCGGACGACCTCGACCTTTTTGGTCATGCTTTCAATTTCGATGTCTTCGAGCCCGTGGGCTTTGACGACCGGAGTCATCTCAATCATCGTAGTGAACCCGCGTGAGAGCGAATCGTTGGCGAGGCGGTATTCGCGGCTCTCCTCCTTGATTTTGTTGGAGAAGAGGTGGACGAGCAAGACGTCGAGCGGAACGGCCAAAAGGAAGAAAATGGCGACGATCCAGCTCTTATAAATGACGATGCCATAGGTAATCGTCGAGGTGATGATCAACGGGATGAACGTCTTGAATAGAGTGGTGAGGTAATCTTCGGTCCCTTGGACATCGCGGAGGAATTTCGCCTGCAAATCCCCGCTGTTCATCTCGTGGGAGAAACTAAGAGACAGGTGTTGGAGTTTGCGGACGACGCTTTCGCGGAGCGAAGCGGAAGCATTCCGGAGCATGTTGTCGGTCAATCGAGCATAGAGGGTGTGGGTCAAAATGTTTTGGATTAACGAGACGACGATGAGGAGCGAGTTGATGAGGAGGGGAAGCCATTCGTCGGCAAAAGTAAGAGTGTTCGTCAACATCGTCTGGACGAGGTCGATCAAGTTGGCGGTGCAAACCGGAATGATGTAAACCGGACTGTCTTTGATGACATAAAGAACAAAGGAAAGAGCGATTCGTCCTTTATTCGCCCGGAAGGTTTCTTTGAGGATCGGGGCTTTCTCCCCGGTGCGGAACAAACGACTATAATCGGTGCTTTTTCTGTTTTTCTCTTCGTATGATAAGGCCATAAAACGCTTTCCTCGCCCTCATCCTAGGCTTGTCAGTTCAATTTTGCTATCAAGAGACGATAGTAAGCGCTCTTTTGGCTTTTAATCCTCGGTTTTGACCAGGTTCCAAAAGTCGAGGGGGCACAAAAGCCTTTTCTCGTCCATTGATTAAGGAGGAGGGGCAAAAAATGAATGGCTTGTCAGTGGTGGCTTATGACGATAAAATGTTCGGTCTTTCATAGTTTCAAATAAGCAAAAAGCCAACTAAGCTCGATGTCTTCGGGCATTTGCTGGCTTTTATCTTAGAATAAAAACGGGTACATCCTATCTATCTTTGCTTTTGCTTATCGCTGACCTCACGCTTTTTCTGCTGATGTATCGATATTCAAGTTCTTCCATGTTCATCCGCTTAATGAGGCTCGCTATATTCGCGTCATGGTATATCGTCCTATAGGCAAGCTCGCCTTCCGAGACAAAAGAATACTTCCTGAGCGAATCGAAGACCTCGGGATCGCTCACTCCTTTGAGGTACTTGCCCCTTATGATCGAAAGCAAGGCAATGGCCATGTACACGGTGACTAGATGGGCCCTGATGTGCTCGGGGGTCCTCACGTATATTGGGCGCCCGGACATATCGGTCTTCATGCATCTGAAGACGTCCTCTATCGAGTTTCTCTTGCTCGCGATGGCGATGACTTCCTCCGGTGTCTTCGGACTGACCAGCCTTCCGTCCTTTTTGGCTTCCAGGATCTCGCTTTCGGCGAGATCGCCCAAGCCTGGGATGTCGGTAACAAGGCAATCGTATCCGGCGTTTCTTTTTTCTTTTTCTATTTTGTCTTCGTCAAGGGCGATGATCGACTTGGCCTTGACGAGTTCCCCGTCCTTGTCGATAACAATCTTCTTGATATACTCTTTACCATCCTGACAGTTCTTGAATGACAGCTTGCTTGGGCTGTCAACGAACCTTTGAGCCCTCTTCACCCTCTCATCGATTTTGGAAAGCATGTATTTCCTTGTCTTTGATGAGCATTTCGCGATGAGCCGCTCCTCCAACCCATCGCTCCTTTTGATCCACCTGGATTTGCACCGCCCAGCCATTTCGCCTTTGCCATAATCAACATATCCTTCTTTATCAATGACCCAAGACGCATCGCCGGGGGAAAGAGAAGGGATGTGCTGGGTGAAGATGTAGTTCCTTCCGCTTCCGGAAATAAGGCGTTTGTTGGCCGCGGTGTTGAGCCCCGCGTCGGCGCAGACGATGCATCCTTCCGTGGCTTCGTCCCCTGAGGCGATGAGAAGAGGCTTAAGGGAGGTTTTCTCCGACTCGTTCCCCCTGAAGGCCGAGCATCCGATGGGATAGCCGCCTTCGCTCAGGAGCAGCCCGAACTCGACGATGGGGTCCGGCCGGTGGTTCTTCTCCACCCCATAAGCCCGCAAGCCATCCTCATCGTCGCTTCCCTCGATCTCAAAGTAAAAGTTGGTGCAGTCATAATAGACAACGGAGCCTCTTCCTTCGGCCATGGACGCGCATTCCTTCGATATCTTCCTCATGAGCTTTTCCGAGAAACCGTCGATCCTTCCCAATGCGTCGTAGAGGTCGTAATCGTGAAGGGAGAAAGACTCGAGGTATCTCCCCATGTTCCTGATGTCGCTAAGCTTCGATCCTGGTCTGATCACCCTTGAGAAACACATGAGTCTCATGGCATCGTTCATGGAATAGGAGATCCTGGCGGAAGAGTCATGCTTCCATTTATTAAACCATGCCTCGAGGCCTAAGTCGGACCATATCTTTTGCAAGAATAAGTATCCGGCGTTAAGAGAATCGTCGAATGCATCTTCTTCATGGAGCTCATCGCTGAGACTGACGACCTTGGGGAAACTATCCTTATCCAGGCTTTCGAGCCTCTCCTCATTGGCCTTAATTCTCTCGCGAATAAAAGCCTCGGCATCATCGTGCTCTTCCTTCAGCTTCGAATAAAGCCCGAGACTCTCGTAAATCCTTCTCTTTTTCTTGCCGGACACAGAATACGAGGCGGCGATGACGATCGTCCGATCCTCCTTATCGCCCTTGACTGGATATCTTACTGCATACATAGGCACACCTCCAATGTTCATATTATAACATATATGTACATAAAAGCACACCTTATTTATTCTTTTTATTTGACTTTTAAAAAATCATCGTTCCGCTAGACGTTATCGATTGAATATTTTTAAAGACTAGGATGAAAAGGCTACAAAACTATGGAAGATGGGAGGGGGCACAAAAGCCTTTTCTCGTCCATTGATTAAGGAGGAGGGGCAAAAAATGAATGGCTTGTCAGTGGTGGCTTATGACGATAAAATGTTATCGTTAAAGAGGGATAACGCCATGATTATCAAAGCGTCGAGCGACTTACGAAACGATTATGCTTCTATCTCAAAAATGGCCAAGGAGAGCGGTGAACCGATTTACATCACCCTCAACGGGGAAGGGGACGGCGTCTTCATGGACATTAAGGCTTTTGAGAAACTGACCCAGCTTCTTGACATTGAGCGCGACCTCTTGCGAAGCGAGCAAGAAATTGCCTCGGGGGCGCCCCTTAAGAGCGCCGAAGAAGTCGCGGCGAGTTATGGGATTCATAAAAAATGATCTATCCCGTATCCATTACCCCGTCTGCCCAAGAAAACCTTCGCGAAGCCTATACATTCACTCTCCTGGCTTCGAACGAAAAGACCGCCCATGAAAAAATGGAGTCCATTTTCGAAAAAATCTTCCTGCTCGAAAATTTTCCGCTCTTGGGTTCCCCATACCACCGGGGCTCTCAGCCCAAAGAAAACATCCGTCTTTTGGTGGTATCTTCTTATTTAATTTTTTATTCCTTCGATGGGAAGCAAATCGTTGTTCTTTCCGTTTCGCGCAACCGGTGATCCTGCCCTTGGAATTTCCTTGACCGGCGCCAGCATGAGGGATAGCGCCAAGAAAAGGAGGGCGGTTCTTTGGAAAACTTCTTTCACGCTAAAAATGGGCCAAAAGGCCATGGATTCTTTCATTATTTTACCCTGAGGGATATAATCTCTACGAGATTAAAGAAAGAAGCTTAGCAAATGTCCTTAAAAGCAGGTATTGTCGGTCTTCCGAACGTGGGCAAATCCACTTTGTTTAACGCGATTACCAATTCGCATGTCCTGGCGGAGAATTATCCTTTTGCCACCATCAATCCGAACACTGGGGTTTGCCTTGTCCCCGATGAGCGGCTCGATTTCTTGACCGACATGTTCAAGCCGAAGCGCAAGATCAATGCCACCTTTGATTTCTACGATATCGCCGGTTTGGTCAAAGGCGCTTCCAAAGGCGAAGGCTTAGGCAACCAATTCTTGGCCGCCATCCGCGAATGCGACGCCATCGTTGAAGTGGTGCGCTGCTTCGACAATCCGCAGATTCTCCGCTACAACGAAGCCCCAGTCAATCCGCTCGATGATATCGGTGTCATCAACCTTGAACTCTCGATGTCCGATTTGGACCAGATCAATAACCGGATCGGCAAGCAAGACATCCGGGCCCGAGTCGCCCATGATAAAGCCGCCCAGTACGAAATGCCGATTCTTACCGCCCTCAAAGGCGTGCTTGAGCAAGGTATACCAGCCCGGCTCGTCAAAGGCTTATCCTCTGAGCAGATGGATTACGCCCGCAAGAATTTCTTCTTGCTGACCTTAAAGCCGATTCTTTATGTCGCCAACGTCGCCGACAGCGACTACACGGACCTTGATAACTGCAAATACTTTCA
>JGI20225J20221_1001662_pt2 | contig 21100 bp, 21 predicted proteins | sample BioMet4_FD_20221 | JGI IMG/M metagenome (IMG submission 20221)
GAATTTCTAATTTATTTTTGTAGAAGGGTAGTGTGGAAGGTGTCAATTCAGTTATTTATTGTTTGTGCGTACATTGTATTGTTGTTCGGTATTAGTTTTTGGGCAAAGAAAAAGGCAGATAAGGGGTCCACAGAGTATTTGTTCGCAGGACGCAAATTGTCTTCTTTACTTATCGCAGTTAATATTACAGGCTTAGCCGTAGGAGCTGCTTCTACTGTAGGTGTAGCAGAAAAAGCTTATAACATAGGTATGGCGGCGGGCTGGTATAATGCAGCGTGGTCAGCAGGAGCAATTGTTATGGGACTTGTAGCTGCTGGGAAATATAGAGCTTTAAAAGCTACTACGATTCCTGAATTATTTGATACGTTACTATGATACTAAGGGCCGTTTAATCAGCTGCCTTAGGTTTAGTTATTTATCATGCTGGTTTATTACCTTCTTTGCAGTATTTGGCAGGCGGTGCTATTTTGTCCGGCATTGCTGCCTTGAGGTATTCTCCTCTTAAAGGTGGCATGCTAANCAGGTGCAGTAGTATTTATAGGTATTACTTTAAATTGGGGGATTATGGTCTTCAGGACTATCAAATATTGTTAGTGTATTGTTGATTTATTTAGGGGTATTATATTCTGCCTATACTTCTGTTAGCAGTGTTGGCGGGTTAGATGCTTTGCAGGCAGCTCTTCCTCAAGCACAGAATATGCTAAGTCCGGTGGCTGGCATGTCGCTGTCGGCTATTCTTGCCTTTTTTGTAGTTATGATTACGCAGGCCATTACTGCTCAAGGACCTGTGCAGATTGCCTGTGGAGCAAAAGATGCTAAAACAGCAAAAAGAGGTTTTCTTTACGGTGCAGCTTTAATTTTCCCTATAGGGTTTTTATGTGCCCTTCTGGGTATTGTTGCCAGAGTATCCTTTCCGGACATCTCAGCAACCATGGCGTTACCAAAGGTTGTTATGAGCTTGAACCCTTGGGCTTCCGGTGTAACGCTGGCTGCTATGTGGGCTGCTGATGTTTCTACGGCTTGCACAATNCTGNTGGCAGCAGGGACNTTGTTTGCGCAAGATATTTATAAGAGATTTTTACATCCTAGTGTGAGTGATAAGCAATTCATGTTGGTTAATCGTCTTACTGTTTTGGGTTGTGGTATATTAACTTTATGGCTGGCCTTTAATGCTGTAGGAATTTTAAAAACTATGTTAGCAGGATTGTCTATGACGGCACCACTAACTGTTATCTTTTTGTTCACGGTATTTGCTCCTAGTCTGTGCAAAAAGAATGCCGCTTTTTATACTACTGTAGTTGGACTTATCGGTATAGTAGCCTGGGCATATCTACCGGCATTACATGTATTCAAGGACGTTATTTATTTCGAATGGGTTATTTGTGTAATTACTTTCTTGATAGTTTATGTGGTTGATCCTACACCGATTAAAGTACCGAAATTAGAAGAGGAAGATTAAAATGGAAAAGAAGCATAGTAGTTTGGAAGTAGGCAGGGCGGCCTTGAAAATAGCGATTACCGAAAGCCGCGAGGAAGAACAACGAGTAAAAGAAGAATTAGCTGCCAAAGATATTCATTCTACGGCTGTAGATTTTGGTGGAGAGTTCATTCAATCTATCGTAAAGATAGTTGAAAGAGCGGTAGTTGCTGCCGAGAGGCAAAACTTGGTAGCGGATAATCATTTAGGAGCCGGTGCAGTTGCCGGTGCAACACAGGACGCTCTGGAACAGATTAAACTTAAGGCCATAGGTTTTAACGTAGGCGGGAAAATAGGCATTGCCCGCAATGGTGAGCATATTTGCGTCGCCGTATTTATGGCGGTTGGGGTGCTGAATTTAAATGAGTTGTGCGTAGGTCTTGCACATCGGTCCCTTCCGGGAATTTAATGCAAATATATGCCTGTACAATGTTGTCGGCTATGATAATGTTGTAGGGGCATTTTTGCTAATTAAGAGGTGAGAAAATGAATTTATTAGATGTTATAGGTCCGGTTATGATTGGACCTTCCAGTTCCCATACGGCAGGAGCTGTGCGGCTTGGCTTATTAGCGATTTCTATTTTAGGTGAACCACCTGTTAAGGCAGACATTGCTTTGCACGGTTCGTTTGCCAGAACTTATCGCGGACATGGTACGGATATGGCATTATTAGCAGGTCTGATGGGCTGGATGCCGGACGATGCCAGAATACCTGAAGCAGATATTTATGCAGAGCAAAAAGGCATACAGTATAATTTTTCTACTATTGATCTAGGGGAACTAACGCATCCTAATACAGTGCGTTTTCAGTTAGAAGGTGCTTCCGGAAAAACTTGTACGGTTACCGGTTCTTCTATTGGGGGAGGACAGGTTCGTGTCACAGAAATAGACGATTTTCCTGTGGAACTAAATGGAGCGTTACCAGGAGTTCTAATCGTGCACAAGGATCGCCCGGGAGTTATTGCTTTAGTCAGCGGCAAACTATCAGAGTATAAGATAAATATCGCCGGTATGCGCGTATTTCGCACTAATAAAGGCGGTTCTGCTACCATGATCATAGAATGTGATCAGACGGTTCCTGAAGAGGCAATAAAAGCATTAAAAGAAATTAAAAATGTTGAATCTGTACGATTTATAAATAAGGTGTTGTGAGGATAGCTATGGTAAATGATAAATTATCTTTAGAAAAATACATTGAGCTGGCACAAAAAGAAAACAAGGCTCTTTATGAAGTTATGCTTGCCGATAATGCCAAAGAAATGGACACGGCACCTATTGCCCTAGAAGCTAAAATGCAGGAAATGCTTCAGGTCATGCAAGAGTCCATTGCCTTTGGTTTAACAGGAGTAAAATCACGTAGCGGCTTAACAGGGGGAAGTGCTAAGGCTCTAGCGGAAGCTATGGCACAGCCCAAATATCAAAGTCTTTTAGGCCCTGTGGCTCAAGATGCCTTGGTTTATGCCTTGGCNGTNTCCGAAGCCAATGCTGCTATGGGACGAATAGTGGCTGCACCTACAGCAGGCGCTAGCGGAGTATTGCCGGGAGTCCTTTTCGCACTAAAGAAACATCGCAATCTTAGNNATATNGATTTGCAAAAAGGGTTAATTGTTGCCGGTAATATAGGAATGGTAATTGCCAGTCGTGCCTCTTTATCAGGAGCTATGGGTGGTTGTCAGGCAGAGTGTGGCAGCGCAGGAGCTATGGCAGCAGGAGCCGCTGTAAGCATGTTGGGCGGTACACCGGAGCAAGTTGGACATGCAGTTGCCATTGTCTTAAAAAACATGCTAGGATTGGTGTGTGACCCTGTAGCAGGATTGGTGGAAGTGCCCTGCATCAAACGTAACGGTGGCAGTGCTATGCAAGCTCTTTTAGCCGCAGAAATGGCGTTAGCCGGCATTACAAGCTTCATCCCTGCAGACGAAGCCATTGACGCTATGAAAGAAGTAGGNGATAAGATGCCCTGCGCTTTTAGGGAAACAGCAGATGGCGGGCTAGCTCATACACCTACGGCACTAGCATGGGCAAAAAAATATTTTAGCAAGTAAATTTTCTATTTGAGATGTTATGCAATGCTTTTTAAAGTAAAATAAAAAGAGGCGATTACATGAAGACAGAAATAAAAACAATAAAAGCACCACAAGCCATTGGGCCTTATTCTCAAGCCATAGGGGCTCAGGGATTATTGTTTGTATCAGGGCAAATACCCTTGATTGCGGCAACAGGAGAAGTATTACAAGGAACCATCGAAGAACAAACAAAGTTGGTTTTAGACAATATAGGAGAAATTTTACTAGCCGGGGGACTAAACTATGCTAATGTAGTTAAAACCACCGTATTTCTTACAGATTTAGCTGATTTTGCTGCCGTTAACGGTGTATATGGCTCATATTTTCAAGAACAAGCTCCTGCACGTTCTTGCGTCCAAGTAGCTGCTTTACCCAAAGGTGTAAAAATAGAAATAGAGGTTATTGCGGTTTCCAAGTAATTTTTTTGTTTTTATGGTAAAAAAGTTACAAAAATGGTTGACACATAATTGCTGGCCATGTTACAATATTTCACGTCGCCAAGCGATTATGTTTGGTTACATGGTGGCTGTGGTGAAGCGGTTAACACGGCGGATTGTGGCTCCGTTACTCGAGGGTTCGATCCCCTTCAGCCACCCCATAATTTCATAGTTTCAAATAGTTTTCTTGGGGCGTAGCCAAGCCGGTAAGGCACGGGACTTTGACTCCCGCATGCGTTGGTTCGAATCCAGCCGCCCCAGCCAATGATTCACTAGCTCAGTTGGTAGAGCACCTGACTTTTAATCAGGGTGTCCCGAGTTCGAATCTCGGGTGGATCACCAATTTTTTTCTTCAATTCAATATCCTTGCGGGTGTGGCGGAACTGGCAGACGCACTAGACTTAGGATCTAGCGTTTTACGACGTGCAGGTTCAACTCCTGTCACCCGCACCAACACAATCAGTGCCCCTTCCGAGGTTTTTCGGAAGGGGCTGTTTTTTTATGCCTAGAAGTTTATTTGGACTGAATATAAATAAAAGATGGAGGCGTGTAGCTGAAATTGGCGGCACTGCAGAAAGAATCAGAACTGACCAAGCAAGAGTTGCTGCAAGTGCAAAACTTATTGCAAAAGGTCAAGGAATCCTTCGAGACATACAAGAAAACAGCAAACAAGAAAATAAGCCAACTAAAGATTGAAAGGAACATATTATCCTCACAACTATACTTTTAACTGCCTAATACGGCGCGAAGATAAATTTAAACAAACTGTTGCCGCTGCTATTATACAAATGCCTTAAATTGCATTTTTAATAACATGATATCGTTTGAGTTGAGTCATAGTATATTCCATTCCTTAATATTGTCATTTTAATTAGGGGGATGAAATAATCGCTCGATAGCTATAGGGTGAAATTATCACTTATTAACTACAAGAAAAAGTTAAAAACGTTGACATTTATTGAATTATCATATAAACTGACAAGGTAAATTGAATAATTTCGGTAGGTGAGGTTACCACAGGGATACGGGTTGCTGCCGCGGAGTAGTGGAGACACTATGAGAAGGTTAGCAGGTTATGTCGACTCAAGGCATAATTTAATGCAATTTCATTGCCCTGTGAAACTAAAGCTTGGACGGAGTGTGTTTAAAATATGGATCATATTTTAATACATTTTTTATATGTTTATTTGCCTTGCCGGAGCATATTTGGTAAGGCTTTTTTATTTCCAAAAATATTATTTGATTGTATTTAAATTATTTTATAAAGAGGGTTGAGGTGGTAATAATGGACTCAGGAAGTAGTGGGGGCATAGAACATTATAAGCAAAGTATTAAATTAATAAATTGTTCTAACGACTTTTCTGGTCGTATTATTATCATTTCTTACACAAGTTGATAATACAACCGTATATATACATATAGAATGATTTTAATTAAATGCTTTTGTTTTATGTCATTTCTTACTCAGCGAATATTTGGTTTAAAGAAATTTTCGGAGGTGGGATTATGAAAAAGAAAACAAAAGAAAATAGTATAAATGAAGTTTTAATCAATGAAAGACTTATTAAAGCAAGCAAAATGAAATCAGATGACTTGTTATTTGCAATGAGGACATCTTTAAATGGATATAGTGATGAAGAACTAGAAGAGCTGCTTGATAAATATGGTGAGAATATAATTTCGCATGAAAAACCGGAATCAGTTTTTAAAAAGCTTTTCAATTCTTTCGTAAATCCTTTTACAGTTGTTCTTTTCATATTGGCTATGATATCTGTGGTTACCGATGTAATTTTACCTGATCCAAGTGATAGAAGTTTTAGAACTTTGATAATTCTTACAACGATGGTAACAATTAGTGGATTTTTACGTTTTACACAAGAAACCCGTTCTGGTAACGCTGCTGAAGAATTAAAAGATATGGTCAAAACAACGGCGACCGTAGAGAGAACAGGTAAAAAGGAAATCCCGCTAGCCGAAATTTTGCCGGGGGATGTAGTATATTTAGCGGCTGGCGATATGATACCAGCAGATGTTAGAATAATTTTTTCCAAGGATTTATTCGTTAGTCAATCTGCCTTAACCGGAGAAAGTGAGCCGGTGGAAAAATGCAGCGTTGAAATAGACCAAATTTCTAAAAATCCCTTGGAATTATCAAATCTTGCTTTTATGGGTAGTAATGTTATAAGTGGATTAGCAACTTGTGTTGTTTTGGCCACGGGAGATTATACTTATTTTGGCTTAATGGCCAAAACAATTACCGTTAAAAAGATTGTTACAAACTTTGAAAAAGGCATAAATTCTGTATCTTGGCTGTTAATTAGATTTATGATGTGTATGGTGCCCGTTGTGTTTTTCGCCAATGGCTTTACAAAGGGTAATTGGTTTGAAGCTTTTTTATTTGCCCTATCTGTTGCCGTAGGTTTAACTCCGGAAATGCTGCCTATGATCGTAACCACGAACCTTGCAAAAGGTGCCGTGCAGATGGCAAAGAAAAAGACAATTGTAAAAAATCTTAACTCTATACAAAACTTTGGAGCTATTGATATTCTTTGTACAGATAAAACAGGTACGCTTACGCAAGACAAAGTCGTTTTAGAATATCACCTTGACATTCATGGCAACGAGAATGTAAGAGTCTTACGTCATGCATTCTTAAACAGTTTTTATCAGACTGGTCTTAAAAATCTTATGGATTTAGCAATATTAGAGCATGCCACAAAAAGAGACTATATTGATTTAGGAAATAAATATACCAAAGTAGACGAAATACCATTTGATTTTAATCGTAGGAGAATGAGCGTTGTTATAAAAGACCAACAAAATAAAACGCAACTTATTACTAAAGGTGCCGTTGAAGAAATGCTGAAAATATCTTCCTACGCCGAATATAATGGTAAAGTTGAAGTGTTGACCGATGAAATAAGACATGAAATATTAGCAAATGTTGAACAGTTGAATAGTAAAGGCATGCGTGTAATAGCTATTGCTCAGAAAACAAATCCGGCAGTAGAAGGTGTTTTTTCCGTGGCAGATGAATCCGAAATGGTGCTTATGGGATACCTTGCTTTTCTTGATCCACCAAAAGAAACTACGTTGGCAGCAATTAATGCACTTAATGAATATGGAGTTGGCGTAAAAGTTTTGACAGGCGATAATGATGCTGTCACAAGATGGATTTGTGAACAGGTGGGCATGCAAGTAGGTAATATTTTACTTGGTTCTGATCTTGATGAAATGGATGATCAAGTATTAGCAACAGAAGTTGAATCCACAAGCATTTTTGCAAAACTTAGCCCACAGCAGAAAACAAGAATTGTTAGAATTCTGCGGGGGAATGGTCATATAGTTGGATTCATGGGTGATGGTATTAACGATGCCGCTGCCATGCGCGAATCTGATGTTGGGATTTCTGTTGATACGGCTGTTGATATTGCAAAAGAATCCGCAGATATCATTTTGTTAGAAAAAGATCTTATGGTACTTGAAGCGGGCGTAATTGAAGGACGAAGAACTTTTGGAAACATAATAAAATATGTAAAAATGACGGCAAGTTCCAATTTTGGTAATATGTTTTCAGTTGTTGTAGCAAGTGTATTTTTACCGTTTCTTCCAATGATGCCGATTCAAATTCTAGTTCTTAACTTAATTTATGATATATCCTGTATCTCAATTCCATGGGATAATATAGATGAAGAATACTTGAAAATCCCTAGAAAATGGGATGCTTCTTCAATTGGTAAATTTATGGTATGGATTGGGCCGACAAGTTCCGTTTTTGATATAACAACCTATATTCTTATGTTTTTCGTGATTGCACCAGCTGTTTGTGGCGGTTATTACGGCGAGGCAGGGGTTGATAATACTTTGTTTGTTGCTTTATTTAATACGGGTTGGTTTGTTGAAAGTTTATGGTCTCAAACACTTGTTATTCATATGATACGCACACCTAAAATACCCTTTATCCAAAGTAGAGCTTCTTTTCCGGTATTATTCTTTACAACAATCGCAATTGCAGTAGGGACTATTATTCCATACACGGGTTTTGGCAATAGTCTTGGAATGACACCACTGCCACTGAGTTATTTCCCAGGGCTCATAGCTACAATTTTATGCTATATGTTGCTCGCAACATTTTTAAAAACGATGTTTAGAAAACATTATGGTGAATTATTATAAGAACAGGCTGTAAAGCTAGATACACACTTGCTTAGAAGACAGTTAGGGGGCAAACTCAAAAACAGTTAATTTGCCCCCCTTTTTATCTCTGTCTTTAACTTAGGATCTAGCGTTTCACGACTTGCAGGTTCAACTCCTGTCACCCGCACCAACACAACCAGTGCCCCTTCTGAAGATTTTCAGAAGGGGCTGTTTTTTATTCTTTTTAATTTTGACAGCCTGAAATTAATGATTATATATTTTGGTGATTTTTATGATTATGTCATCATATGCTAGCGTGGTATCTGTTGAAGCCCATGTGAGATCCCTTTTTCAACTGAGGTATTATCGCTAAGTCCTCGGTTCTTTTGTGTTCAAATTAATTTGTAACAAGGTGATTTAAATGATGAAAAGTATTATAAAGAGCTGACTCGAATCCTTTCCAAGAATGGCGTAGATACACCACCTATGGAAAAGAACGTGCTACCAATCCTACAAAGCGGCCGGACCAACTGATGTGTATATTGATTCCCTGATCGCTAAATTCATCTATATGGCAGATGCTTGCTTTTTCATACTTTTCGATTATAATGAAAGCATGTCTTGTTCATATGACGATATTGTGGTACGACGAACTGAAAAGTAGTCACATTACTCAGGAAACAGGAAACTAAAGAGGTTATTATATGAAATGTAGAAAAAGTACTTTAGCTGATTGCAAAGCCATCTATTCTTTAATCTGCGACATGGAAAAGAAGGAACTACCATATGACCGTTTTGAGAATATATATCATTATCAGATAAGTGACTGTCATTATTATTGTCTTGTCTGTGAACAGGATGGTATGGTGATTGGCGCCTTGAACATGCGCTTTGAGGAACAACTGCACCATACAGAACGGATAGCTGAAATCCTTGAATTTGCAATTAACACTACATGCAGAAATATGGGCATCGGGAAAGAAATGTTGGCTCAAAGCTGCCGAATTGCAGCCGATAACGGCTGCTCACAAATCGAAGTGGCTTGCAACCAATTGCGCAAGGATACGCATCGTTTTTATGTAAGAGAAGGTATGCATAACTTTCATTTTAAATTTTCCAAACGATTAGCTAATGATGATATACAGGAAAATTCTTTGGGCAGATAAATATCAATTTATTTTTTGTTTTGTGGGTCTAATTGAGCCCCATGAAGAAATTTTATTTTAAACATAATTCCAACACGACAAGTGCCCCTTCTGAAGTTTTTCAGAAGGGGCTGTTTTTTTATATTTTATTATTTGACCCTTTTTAGGCCTATCTAAGGTGTAAATATTGATATTTTTTTTTAAGCTGCTATAATATATATTGGGCGATGAAAATGAACTTTAATAAAATATCAGAAAAAGTTATATATCTTTCTAATAAGATTAATCAAAAAAATAAAAAACCAAATAATTATGGAACCAGCTATGCACTTTACACTTCTGAAATTCACATGATAGAAGCAATTAGCAAGCATAAAAGTTTTAATGCAAGCGAACTTGCCAACATTATGGGTATTACAAATGGCGCTATTAATCAGGTAGCAAACAAGCTTATAAAAAAAGGATTAGTAGAGTCGTATAGAATAAACGACAACAAAAAGGATGTTTATTATCAATTAACTGATCAGGGAAAAATTGCAAACAGTGCACATAAGAATTATCACAAAAAACAATATAACTATATGGAAGAGTATATAGAGGGACTTTCTACTGAAGAAATAAAGACTATAAATCATTTCCTTGATGAATTAATTGATTCTTGGCCTCCCAAATAAGGGAGGCCTTATAAAAGAATAATGTTTTAGTAACTAAAAAATATTTTTAGGAGGATTTAAATTGAAAAACAATTTTGATTTGACAACAATCACTACGCCACTATTATTAGAATTTTTAAAGGATGAGTTACCATCGCCAAAATGTTTTTTGCAAGAATGTTTGGCGTCTCTTCCAGAGTTTCAAAGTAGCATTGACAAAAAATTCCCTGCTGAATTAATTCAATTAATGTCAATGCCTTTATGGGTATACATAAATTTGAAAAATAAGTTGGGCGAAGTAAAAGCATTTGAAATAATGCGCATAGCATTACTTACAGGTGGATTAGCAAAACAAAGTCTTTTATTTTATTCCGTTGATAAGCCAAGAACTTTTAAAAATTTTATTGAACAAGAACTCGAAATCAATAAAACAGGGACAACTAAATGGAATGATTTGGAAATAGTTGTTAGAAACGAAAATAAATTTGAAATAAAAATAACTCGGTGCCTTTATCATGAATTGGCAACTTTTTTGCGAATTCCAGAAGCAACAAAATTAATATGCCAAGTTGATAATGCCGTATTTAACTCCTACTTACCTGAAGAAATCTTTTTTCACCGAGATGGTCAAAATCGGCGGATTGCTGATGGATGTAACGAATGCCATTTTGTCTGGGAATATAAGAAAAACCTATAGGACAAAGGATCGGCGTAACTAGCTTAATTTTACTAGTTTAAATGGAAGTGTATACTTTCTGCCTTAACTCTATGCACTTTATTTTCTCCTTTTTTGAAAATTATAGTGGTAGTAATATACTATTTTAAATAGTTCGCACGCGAAGCTATATGGTAGGAAGGATTTTAAACGTAAAATACTAAAAATGGCTTAAACATGTGTTTTATAGCCACTTTCTAATAATATTCAAAAAACATAAATCCAGGTTTAAATCCTAGTGTTCCTGCCATTATAAAAACTGCTCTCAGCTTTATGCTGAGAGCAGTTTTTTATAAGTGAAAGCGCGGATATTAATTGACTTAATCGTCATTAGCAGGGTGAATTATATTTTAATAAAATTAGTCATATATTACTTTTACTATTAAATTTCCATAAATGTTAATTTTAAATAACAGGCGAAAATTTATCAGGAAAAAGCGAAGTGTCTAAAGCTTTTTTTTAGCCGAAGTATTTGCTTTGCATGAAACTTTCATATGGTTTAAATTGGTGAAATATTCTTCAACTAAGTCCATAAAGCGTTGAGTAAATCTAGAGATATAGTGTTTGGGATGGTACACAAGGTAAAGTGGTTGATACTGAGGAGCATTATGATAGAGTAAAGGGAAAATATTCATGTTATCAGGTATAATATTTTGTCGGTTATAAATGCACATCTGAGTGGATAAACACGCTACTAGTCCTTGAAAGCATAGCGTCAACGCCATATAAGTATAGGTGGAAGAAATGTAGACGTTAGGTATGCAATTTGCTTCGTTAAAACACTTGGAAATTACGCCTCCAAGCCTATTTGGTGGGTTTAGAATGTAAAATGGTAGTTTGGCAAAATAACGAATATTAGCACCGTCAATAGAGATGTTTTTTATAGTTTCGCTCATATCACCATAGTATTTATGGAGCAAATCATCTGAGACGCAAAGATAAATTTGGTCGGCGGGAAGTGGTTTGGAAATAAGCCCTGGGTATGGTGTATTTTCTACACAAATAGCAAGGTCTAAGTCGCCGGTTGCAATCAATTCTTCTAACTTTGAACTTACGTAATCAGTTAAACGAATTTCAACATTAGGATATTCTTTAGAAAAAGATTCTAAAATAGTAGGAAAACATCTATTGGCACGAATAGCACTCGCCCCAACTCGTAACACACCTTTATCTTGTTTTTCAATATCCGAAAGGATATCTTTTAATTTAGTTTCTTCCGAAAGCATATCTTCAGCAAAAATCAACATTTTTTCGCCAGCATCAGTTAAGCGTAATTTGGGCTTGCGATAAAAGAGTTTAACCCCATAGTAATCCTCTAAGCGTTGGATATGATTGCTAAGAGTTTGCTGAGAAACAAATAGGCGTATAGCCGTATTAGTTATATGTAATTCTTTAGCTACTTCCCTAAAATAATAAAGACTCGTAATATCCATTCTACACCTCACAAAGAAAATTTGTTAAAAACAACAAATAACACTGTTTGATTTAAGGCTTCTTTTATAATAATATGAATTTACAGAAATTTCAAGTTTTTCTGGATAATTATTAAGGAGGAGTTATCATGAAAATTGGATTTATTGGATTTGGTGAGGCGGCTTTTAATATAGCTCTCGGTCTTGGTTCGGAAGGCGTTACTGGTATTGTTGCCTACGATGTTATGATGAAGGACGCAACTATGGGAAAGCTAGTACGTAGTCGTGCTAATGAGGCAAAGGTTGAGTTGCTACAGGACGCTAGGGTATTAGCAAAGGGCGCAGAAATAATTTTTGTTGCAGTACCGTCCTCCTTTGCTTTAGATGTGTGTAGTGAGATAAAAAATGAAATAAATTCAGATAAATTGTATGTGGATGTAAGTGCTTCTACTCCAACTGTGAAACAACAGATTTGGGAAGCTGTAAGGGGTACTGGAGTGCAATTTGTCGATGCTGCAATGTTGGGTTCCTTGCCTAAGGATAAACACAAGGTGCCAATTACGGCTAGTGGTAATGGCGCAAAACAATTCTACGATATCATGACACCATTTGGCATGAAAATAACACTAGCAGGAGACAAAGCAGGTGCTGCATCCGCCATTAAGCTGGTGCGGAGTGTTTTCATGAAAGGCGTGGCGGCACTAATGATTGAAATGTTGCAAGCAGCAGAGGCTTATGGAGTTGCGGGAGAAGTAATTGCTTCTGTGGGAGAGTCAATGGATGGGAGTTCTTTTACAGACAATTTAGATAGGCTTGTTACCGGTAGCGCAATTCATTGTCAACGCCGTGCTGCTGAATTAAAGGGCTCGATAACGATGTTGGAAGATAAAGGAATAGGCGCTGAAATGACGGTAGCTACTAAACAAAAATTGGAAATGTTGGAGCCTTATAAATTCGCTGAACGTTATGTAACTCATAAGCCGGCGGGCTGGACGGAGATAATTGATATTTTAAAATCAAAATAAAAATTAGGGGGAAACAAAAATGTCAGTAGGTAAGAGAATTTATTTAAAGAGAGAAATGCCAGATCCAGAGATTATGGAACAGTTTAAGAACATACCAGCTTCTAATACAGCAGATGTTATGGGACGTAGTTGTGCTATGAATCCACGAATTCGTTTAGTTAGTAGTCCTAAAGCCCAAATGACTGTGGGACCTGCTTTTACAGTTAAATGTAGAGCTGGCGATAATCTACTTTTGCATGCGGCACTGAACTATTGTAATAAAGGTGATTATATTATTGTTTCTAATGAGGCAGATGATACACGTTCTTTGATTGGTGAAGTTATGATGGCGTATTTGTATTGCACGAAGAAAGTTGCTGGCATTATTATTGACGGCCCTATACGTGATATAGATGAAATTAGCAAATGGGATTTTCCGGTTTATTGCACAGGAACAACTCCTGGTGGCCCATATAAAGAAGGACCGGGGGAAATAAACGTTCCTATTTCCTGTGGAGAAATTAGTATTAATCCAGGTGATATTATTCTTTCGGATCCTGATGGTATAATATGTATTCCAAGACAAGACGCTGCAGTTATTTTGGCAGATGCCAAAAAATTTCAGGCAAATGATGAAAAAAAATTGATCGAAGCAAGGAATGGAACAGCAGACCGCTCTTGGGTGACTAAAACGCTGGAGGCTAAAGAGTTTGAGATAATAGATGACGTTTATCGCTCATAAAAGGTAAATAAAAGAGATTACAATATTGAATGAACGAAAAAGATGCTTAATACTATGATGAGGTGAAAAATATGAGCCCTATAGCAATAGCTTTAATAATTCTTTTGATCACTATAATCCTTTTTATTTGGGAACCAATACCAATAGCAGTAACTGCCATACTTGCTTCCATAGCTTATGCGTATACCGGCGTTATAAAGGTGGATGCAATTTTCAGTGCATATAATAATAGTACGAATATTTTGTTAGCAGGTATGATGGTAGTGGGGTCCTCATTATTTCATACGGGAATTACAGATATAATAGGCAAGAAAATGATACAAATTACCGGAAAAAACGAGCAAAATATTATTTTAATTACGCTAATAGTGTCTTGTATTATAAGTTCTGTTTGTAGTAACATTGGAGTTATGGTGGCTATGGCCCCATTGGTAACAGCAATGTGTATTTCTGCTGGATTTGGTCCTTCTAAAGCATTATTAGGTTTACTTTTCGGTGCCCAATTTGGTGGCTTTGTAACTCTTGTTGGTGTAGGTTCTAACGCCTCTGCAGCTGCAGTAATGAGTGAACTTGGCTATACGCCTTTTGGCTTTTTTGGAATTACACCTTTTGGCATTGGCATTTGTATCGTTGGTACGCTATATTACACTTTTATAGCGTCTAAAATGATACCTGATACCAAATATATTCCTGAATTTGCCCAAGCGGAAAAGAAACCTTTTAATAAAAGCAAAGCAATTATTGCATGTTGCACAATGGTTGGCGTATTGATTGTTATTGCTGCGGGTATAAAAGCCATTCCAATGCATGTGGCAGCAATTGTTGGTGCTTGTATTATTGTTGGGGCTAATTGTATGACGCTTAAAGATGCAATAAAAGCAATTGACTGGAATTGTCTTTTGCTAGTCGGTTCTTTGGGAGCTATTTCTACAGGCATACAGTCTAGTGGAGCAGGGCAAGCTGTTGCTGACATTATATTGCAAGTCTTAGGAGAAAACCCAACTCCTTTTATGATTACGACTGTTGTGTTCTTTGCAGCCGCACTTTTAACTCAGTTTATGTCCAATATTCCAACAATCTTAGTATTTTTACCCATTGGCCTTTCTATTGCAGAAAAAATAGGCGTAAGCCCATATCCTATCGCTATGATTATTACTCTTGCCGGTGCTGCCTCTTATGCAACTCCGTTTGCTGCACCACAGAATATGATGACTGTAGGTTGGACAAATTATAAGTTTTTAGACTTTGTTAAAGTAGGTATTCCTATGGTACTTTTAACATACATAGTAGTTATTTTACTCATTCCAATTATTCTACCTTATTAAAGAGGGGGAAAATTAAAATGAATGATATATTACAGGGTGCTTATGATTTACATATTCATACCGCACCGGATGTTGTCCCGCGTAAATGCGATGATTTAGAATTAGCACAACGTATGTCAGCTTCTGGCATGAAGGGTTTTGCTATAAAATGCCACTTTGCAGAAACAGGAGCAAGGGCAATACTTTTACAAAAGCAATTCCCAAATATGAAAATTGTTGGTGGTATAGCTTTGAATCGTTCTGTTGGCGGAATTAATCCATACGCAGTAGAACGCGCCGCACAAATAGGTGCAAAGATGCTGTGGTTTCCTACAATGGATGCATTTAGTTACCAGAAGTATCATCATATGAATGATGCCAAGGCAGATATTACGGAGTTTCTTTCCCTCTTTAATTGTTATGGAAAATTAAAGGAAGAGGTCTATGATGTCCTTGATGTGGCGGCAAAATACAAGCTAGTAGTTGCTACTGGTCACGTTGGAGCCAATGAAGGGATTGCAGTTGTGCAAGCCGCTAGACAGAAGGGAATTGAACATGTGGTCCTAACTCATGCTGATAATCCTGCTGACAGTTATAACATAGAGCAACAACTGCAGTGTGTGCGTATGGGAGCATTAGTAGAACATAGCTACTTCACAACATTAAAAAATCGTACACCAATAGAAGAAATTAAACGACAGATTGATGTCGTAGGGTTTGAAAATGTTTTCTTGACAACGGATGTAGGACAACCAGATTCACCGTATGCTGATGTAGCTATGCAAGAATACATTGAACAATTGGAATCGGTTGGTGTAATGGACTCGGCCATCGAATATATGATAAAAGATAATCCGGAAATGCTAATTAGTTAATTTTCATGGAAAAAATGGTGATGTATTGCAGTGCTTTAAAATGCAATGCTTTATTCACAAATTTTCAATTACAGGGGTAAATTATATTCTATTGGCAATTATAAAGAGTAAGTAATCAATGTCAAATTGCTTTCTGATAATATTTAAAAATAATTAATATAGGTTTAAATTCCAGTTCACATATCATCATAAACAAACTGCGCTCAGTACTAAGTCTGAGCGCAGTTTGTTTAATTTTTCTGTTGTTTCTTCTAAATTAATGTAATACAATGTAATAAAAGCAAGAGCTGGGATGAAGGAGGCTTTATGTTTATGCAAGTATATTATTTTACTCGAACTGGAAGAAGTAANGCTATCGCAGAAGAATTGGCAGGGCGTTATTGTACTACTGCCAGAGAAATTGCTGATGATGTGGATTGGCAGGGCGCTGGCGGTTATATTAAAGCAGGATATAAGGCTTTCAGAGGTGAGGCGTTACCGGCACGATATATAAAACCTGACGACAACGAAGAATTAATTCTAGTCTTTCCTGTTTGGGCTAGTACTTTACCTCCTGCAGTAAGAACATTTCTTGAAAAAGAAGGCAGGGCAAGAGTTATCTGTATACCAACTTCAATAGGTAGTAAGCTGAAAGACAGGGATGGGTTTGCCAAGATAATTGATCTTGTGGGTAAAAAGATTACAGCGCCTATAAGCATCTAAGCGTGAGAGATAAATTGTAAGATTTTAAAATACAGGATGTTTTGAAAGGAATGGTTAGAGTGCACGTAAAGAATATTTTACTTAAAACTGCAATTATAATTAACCTTTGTGTTTTCTGTGGTAGTGCGTTTGCCGCTCCTGTAAGCAAGATTCTCACAAAAAATGAAGAACTTTTTCCTCAGGGTTGGTCGGTAGGCGATCAGGTGAAATTTAAAAAAGGTACGATGGCAAGTCTAGATGAAAATGGTTCATTAGTAACAGGTGTGTTGGCCAATGATACATATTTACGCCCTCAAGGTTGGCAACGTATTATAAATGATTATTATTCCGTGGCAGCGTATACAGAACACAGTTTTTTCCCACCGCGTTATTACCGCTATTGGAATAATAGCGGCACCTATAATATAGTATTACCCAGTTCTGGACACATTCGCTATAAAGGTGGTACAGCAGTAACCTTTAGCGAACAAGGAACTGTGCTTAGCGGGACTATTGTTGATAAGACAACAATAGGTATAGGTGAAAGACAATACGGGTTTGTAGACTTTAAGAGCGATTCAGTGCTCACTTTTTATGACAATGGTGCAGTAAAAACAGGTACCTTGTCAGAAGATACTAAGTTGCGCCCTGTTGGTTGGAAGAATAATACTATAAATATGGAAAATGCCGGATTTGTAGAATTTAAGGCAAAAAGTGTAGTCAACTTGACACAAAATGGAGAAGTGATGAGTTGTACAGCAAAAAATATTTTGAAATGGAAGAATGAAGGGATGGAAGTAGAATTACCTCCTAATGCCGTAATTAACTTCACAGAACAAGGTGCTGAGGTAGTAAAAAGATAAGAAAAGTAATGATTTGCTTGTTAAACTACTGTCGCTTTTATAAATAAAATCAAGGCCACTTCCGCAAAAATCGGAAGTGGCCTTGATTTTGTTTAAAGGACGATTAGTTAGCGCAAACAGCTATGGGAACTATAGGAATTGACAACGCAAGAGCAGCAAGTGCAAATCCTGTTAATATAAAAATAGCAGACAAGCGAGATTTCGAAATACTGATTTTTATAAGACAGCATTGCATATTAGTCGATAGTTTCTAAAGCATTTATTAGTTTGGTTTCAAATATCTGATTGTCTACATTTGACATATTCCCATCATCAAACAAAAGCTGTTTAGCATTTTTGTTATTTGGTGCCCAAATATCATGGGTTATTGGTAGCAACTTATTGGGGGAATGGGTTTTAAGATATTCTTTATTGTTGAAGTAATCTTCTACGTTAGCTTTGAAAATAGAAAAGTTATAGTGGTAAACAGATTTCTTATCATCCAGTGGTTGGTTAGGATCACTATCCGCATAAAAAGCAATAGTATTCTTATTAAAACAGGTTGCAATATGAACAATAGATGTATCAACACTGATAACTAAATCTGCGAATTCAATAATTGGAACTACATCAAGTATATTTGGTGAATTAAAAATAGATACACTGTCAGGAAGAATAAGCGAGTTGATTCTATTCTTTTCGCCGATTACTATTATTTTATATTTAGCACTAAGCAGGTTACAAATAATATGCACTTGTTTATTGGAAAGTAATCTTGCTGCTGAGCTCCCGAAAGGATTGAGAACAGCAACTTTTTTATTATCGTTAGTGATTTTTTTTAAAAATAAGTCTGCCTTGTTTTTTATATTTTCACTTACAGGTAATTCGTAGTGCATGTCATCGTATGTAATGTTAAATATTTTCAATATTTGTTTTAATTGTTCTGTCACATGCTTGGCATAGGGGTAGTTGCATATAGAAAGATTAAAAGATTGTATATTGCTTTTATTAAAACCGATTAATATTGGTGTTTTAACATATGAACAAAAAATCATATTTTTTATATCAAATATTCTAATGAATTTCATTTCTATCGCCGCGTCAAAACTTTCTTTTCGAATGCGGGCTATAGATTTTAACCAGTTTAAACAAGTGGAATCGTCATAAATAATGGTACCTGTAACGTAAGGGTTAAAATTAACTATATCAAGAGCAGGTTTAGTTGATACAACATATAATTGATAGCCGGATTTAGCTAAGTTACGGATCAAGCCTGTTGTTACAACCATATCGCCAATATGGTCGTTTCGTATAATTAAGATTTTTTTTACTTTTGACAAGTCATAGCAGTTAGTTTTGTATGGAAGAAAAAGTTTAATTAAATAAAAAAGTAAAAATTTAATACGTAATTTCAATCTTTTTTCAGCAAAATTTCTTTTCCAGTTAAGGTCCCGCAGGCTTTGTTTTAATGACATATTTAGAACACCTTTTATTCCATAAATTTGCTTACATTTGTTTTTAGGATTCAATATTGTCAATAACTAGAACTCTTTACATATTTTACATAAATTCAGGGTGCTTCTAGTTAATTGATATAGACCCTAATAAGGATTCTAGCATAAATGTAAGAATTGTCCAAGGTTTTCCCTGAATATCCTATAATTGTGACTAGTGGTTGTATATGTTGCTTTTATTCGGAATGCCGTATATACTGAAATAAAAATTTATATATATTTTTAAATGATAGGGCTAAACACTTGATGGACTTTATAAGGGTGAAAGCCGCAACATTAAAACGGTCTGAAATGAAACAAGCAATTTTAAATGTCTGTGAAAGAAGGGGCGTTTATGCACAAAGATGCTGAGCGTGACAGCGGCACAAAATATATAGACCCAATCAAATGGTGCCACTATATTGTAAAAATCGGCTATTTTACAACTGCTCTTATAATCTTGGCACATATAATATGGTATTTTTTGGCACGAAGTGTGCTTGCAGTTCCTCGGGATATCTATTTGAAAAATTATATTATACTACCTGCCATAGGCTTGTTAGTGTTGACTTCTTTGGTAGATTTGTTTGTTCGTTCCTCGCGTTTTTTTCTTATTGCGAAAGAATACTTGTCTCTTTCTTTGTTCATTATTTTTTCTTTCTACCTTGTCTGGACCCATGATATTGCCAAGGTCTTGCTGGGCTCTTTCATTTTGCCTATTTTTGTTTCCACCATTTTTTCTAATGTGAAAATAACTCGTTGGATGTTTTGGCTGAGTAGTATTGCTGTAATGTTGTTAGGTGTCAAAATATATTTTACAGGGAATTTAGGCAGCAGTATGCTTATGCAGATATTTGTTGCTTTTTTTATGTTCCTATGTGCCTATTTATTGGCAAAGATTCTGATTAAATGCGGCCATGATAATTTAGAGGCAATAACGGATTTCGATAGTCGGCAGCGCTATATGCAAGAAAGACTAAAGTTGGAACCTTTTACCGGTTTATATAACAAAAAAACCTTCGATGATTACTTGCCGAAAGTCATGGAGGAATGCAGAAGTACCAATAAATATCTGTTACTGGCGGTAATTGATTTAGACAATTTTAAATATGTAAATGATTTCTATGGGCATGCTGTGGGGGATAGGGTATTACTTTATTTCTCGGAAATTTTAAAAGGAATTCAAGCTGAAAATATTTATGCGTTCCGGATTGGCGGAGATGAATTTGCAGTTTTATTCAAGGACTGCACAGTAGAGGAAGCCTATTCAATGTGCGATGGTATGCGCAATAGAATAGAAGCTGCCCCTTTAAGAGGCATAGATAAAAGAAGAGTTACCTTAAGCTGCGGGTTGGTCTGTATGAATCCATATGCTGATTTGGACTGGTTTAAAAAAGCTGCCGACTCAGCATTGTATGAAGCTAAAAATAATGGCAGGAATCGGATTGTAGTTTATAAAGACTAGAGATAAAAAGACCGCTTCTAGAATCTCGAAAGAGAAATTTAGGAGTGGTCTTTTTTATTATTAGTTTAGAAAATAAGATTCAATTTGTCCTTCAAAGATATAAGCTAAAACTTATGTCTAAATGGGCAAAATACGTATTTGTGCAAATATCTCATATCAAGTACACTTTGTTTAGATGTTTTCAGATAACTCATAATTATAAGGGAATGGGTCTATATTTTTTAAGAATGAAATAAATAAAGGTTTTAACAATGCGAGAAGAATTACAGTCATTTCTGTAGTAGAGCCAAGTTTTTCGATAGATAATCTCTTTATTAAGTAATTTGAGTGGATATTTGTAGAGCCCTGGCGTATCGCTGCCACAGCTTTCGGACAAGATCGTATAACCGAGACCGTTTTGCACTAATTTCATACCGGTATCCATGGAGTCAATATCAGTTACTATATGAGGTCTTTTTTGATAGTTATTTCCCCACCATTCATCCAAAAGTATCTGTAAGTTGGGGTCAGTGCTGTAATGTATATAAGGTACTTCTGGTAAATTATCAAGATCAAGTGGAAAGGCGCTGAAGATACATAAGGGTTCTTGTAATAGCAACTTTTTCTCCTGGCTCCATAGATGGTCACCTCTAAGGATTGCTAACTGGCTTTC
>JGI20225J20221_1001664_pt1 | contig 21077 bp, 16 predicted proteins | sample BioMet4_FD_20221 | JGI IMG/M metagenome (IMG submission 20221)
CTCATCGGCACACCATTGAAGCATGGCATCATGCCCTTTTTCATAGTTTGCAGGTTTATCAGAACCTCCCAATACCGTTTCAACAAGTGGAGGATTATTCCATCCCATAGCAAGCATCATTTGACACCATGCACGCATTACCCTTGCTTCAGAAATACAACGATCTTTTATAGGACTAACCCCATATTTGAAATTATTAATAACGAGGTTACAATGATAGATAACCCAGTAGAAACGTTTGTACATAGTGCTAATCATCGGGGTCTGTGTAGTGTGACGGAATTCATTAAGACAGGCTTGCCCATCATTGTCTGTATAAAATGCACCAGCTGCAAGAACATTGTCTGCGGGGTAATTGAACATTACATTGTACGGAACATAAATACCATCGTTACCACCGATATTTTGAGCAAAATCAGCGTACGTAGAAACAAGTGCCGACTGCGCATCGGCATCCGTTATATAAAAATTTTTGATATCAATAACACCCTTCTGTGCAATATCAAGTTTATCCTCACTACATGCAGTAAACAGCAGCGCGCATAGCAAGAACAGTATATTATATTTTTTCATATTCTTATGTATTTAGATTAAAATGTCATGTTTAAACCAAATGTAACCTTCTTAGCGACAGGATATGTACCCATATCAAAGCCTGCTGAGTTAGCGGTGGAAGTAGTAGCAGTTTCAGGATCGCCTCCAGGGTAACTTGCAAAAGTAAAGAAGTCATCCAAAGATACATAACATCTCAGTTTGCTGATGAGTAACTTCTTGGTTATCTCTGTAGGAAGGGTGTAACCTAACTGTATCTGTTTAATTTTGAAGTAAGCCCCGTTGAAAATCGAAGCCGAAGAACTCCAGAATATTCTAGAGTTAGCTACCTGCTTCGGATCAGGCATAGAGCCGTTTGTGTTGGTTGTTGTCCAGGCATGGTCATAGTAGTACTTCAATGAATTAGTCATTGGAGAATCAGCACGATAAGCCATATTCAAGACCTTATTACCACTTACACCTGTGCTAAACACATTCATATCGAACCCTTTATAAGCAAGATTAATGGTAAGACCGTATGTGAAATCAGGAATTGCTTTACCAATATTGGTCATATCATTAGTAGTAGGCACCCCGTCTTCATTTTTAGTCTGGTAAATAGGTGCACCTGTTTTTTTGTTAACACCCAAATACTTATAACCTCTTAAATACCAGATCGGTTGACCGACCTCAAATGCTGTGTAAATATCGTTATTACCCGCTGAAGCACCGGAAATACGGGAAATAGAAGGATCGAGGTAAGTAACCTCATTGTGCAGGGTTGACAAGTTAGCCTTTACAGAATAGGTAAAATCTTTACCGATATTATCTTTCCATGTTGCGTCGAATTCAAAACCGCGGTTAAGAACATTACCTCCATTAATAGTTGTACTACCTATGCCGACTTCCGCAACCGGAGCAATCGATACGAGAAGGTCTTTCGTCTTTTTGTGATAGTAGCCTCCATTCACAGAGAGTTTGTCTTTCAAAAATCTCATCTCAAGACCAAAGTCTAACTGTTCTGAAGTTTCCCATTTCAAGTTGGGGTTAGCCAAACCTGAAGGAGACGAACCATATGATGGAGTTGGACTATCTACACCATACTGATACCATGAACCATTGTATTTGACGGTAGTGGTGTACTGGTAACCGCTGAGTACATTGATATTACCATTCTGTCCCCACGATCCACGAACTTTCAAGAAAGAGAAAATTTTATCATCAATGAGATTCTGGAAGAATTTTTCATTGCTGACGGTCCAGGCTGCGGAGAATGATGGGAAATAACCCCAACGGTTTGTTTTGGACAACTTAGAAGAGTCGAACGCATCGGCGCGGAAGTTAGACTGAATCATATATTTGTTATCGTAAGAATAACTTAACCGTCCATAATATCCCATTTGAGTCGATTTGCCGGGAGCATTACCAAAACTCTTAACAGTTTTGTCATTACTATTTACATAGTCGAGATAGCGGAAGTTAGGATCGTATCCCTTCAAGATGTCCGGACCCGAAGCACTGGCGCTAACATTATCCCAGTTATTCTCGATATAAGACATACCACCCATTGCCGTAATGTTATGCTTATCTATGGTAAAATTGTAATTGGCGAAGTTTTCCCATTGATAGTAGTAACCGGTATTTGCATTTGCTGAGATGCTATAGTCATTACTGTTTGCCTGAGATGTAGCATAATACGGAGCGCTATAACTGTGTGAAGAACTTTGTCCCACACGGTAACCAAAGCGAGAAGTAACTACAAGTCCCTTAACAGGTTTTAAATTTGCGTAAATCATACCGCGGAGGTTAATACCGCTACTTGAACCATCCGTACGATCTCTTTGAAGCAATGGGTTACCATTATTATCAATCACATACCTCGAAGTTGCATAGTAGAGCCCATTGGTTGGGTCTTTGAGAACAGTCTTGCCTGCATTATACGCCTGAAGCGTTCCTGAAGCGAATTGATCCGGAGAAGAATAGTAAACAGGAGTTAACGGATCCATCTGCATCACACAGTTCATCAATGAACCGTACTGATTCATCTGACTAACCGATTTGGTTTTCCAATATTCGATAGAGTTGTTTGAACCGACCTGCAACCATGGTTTGATATTATAATCGCCATTAATCTGGGCTGTAATACGTTTATAAACATCTCTATCCCCTCTTACAATACCATTGTTGTTGGTTACATTAAGAGAAGTAAAATAATGTCCCTGGGTATTTCCACCCTGAAACGTAATTGTATGTTGTTGGCTGAAAGAAGGACCAAATACAACTTTAGACCAATCGGTATCTGTTCCATCGTAGTTATTTTGTGTTAACTGATTTTGGATAGGAAGGCCCGACAATGTTTTGTAAGCAATAAAATCCTGTGCGTTGAAAAGTTTAGCATGTCTACCAAGGCTCTGGCTGATTAAATTGACATCATATGAAATGCTTGAGTTTCCTTTACCCGATTTGGTTGTAATCAAAACAACACCGTTACCGGCTTCTGCACCATAAATAGCAGCAGAAGCAGCATCTTTCAATATCTCCATAGATTCAATCATGGAAGGATCAAGATATTGAATATTGTCAACCTTAAGACCGTCAACTATAAGGAGAGGTCCGATACTACCCGAGTTTGAAGAGTAACCACGTACACGGATCGATGCCCCCTGACCGGGAGCTCCCGAATTACTCAAAACCTGAACGCCGGAAACCTTACCCTGAATAGCGGCTGCAGCATCACTGGTCGATAGGTTCTTAAGAGCATCGGATTTAACCGAAGATACAGCGCCCGAAAGGTCACTCTTCTTCATTGTACCGTAACCTACAACTACAACTTCATTCAACTGCAAATTATCCGGGACAAGCTTAACATTGATTTGCTTTTGATTTGCGACATGAACTTCCTGGGCTTTATACCCGATAAATGTAAATACCAACGTTGATTTAGAATCAGCATTAACCAGGTAACGTCCGTTCAAATCCGTCATGTTACCATTTGTGGTTCCTTTTACAACTACATTCGCTCCAGGAATTGGAGATCCGTTCTCGTCAGTTACTATACCCCTAACCGGACCGGTCTGAGCATAAGTCAAAAACGACAAGAGCAACATAGGCAGCATCATAAATACTACCCGTACTAACTTGTTTTTTTTCATAGATTAACTTTGTTTTGTAAATTATTGATGATAATTACGTCATGGATATCATCGCTTATTCATCCGACAACATCCAGTCTCTTTAGTCAGAACAATAAATATTTACTTCTCCTTGATTTTATGCGCATCATTTGCATCATTAACAAAGTGCGATAAAGAATAACTCAAACCTCACAACTTTTCATTTTTCAAATTTCCATAATAAGTAACGCATGGAAATCATTCAATAAACTATTTTTTATGAGATTCCGTTCTGATTCAGATTCAAATCATTCTACAGAATGATAAATAAGAGAGAGACATTTTTACAGGTATAAATTCTGTAAAAAAATAGATTATCTTTGCATTATTAGAACAATACACCACATAAATACTGCCAAAAATGTCAGTAATTCGATACAACGGGTATTGCTTGATACGGGCGGGACAATGGTCGCAACATTGTTCCGCTTTTTGTTTGGGTGGGGTTATTTATGGAGAAATATGTCTCATGGGCGTATTAATTTAAGGTTAAAATATTTATTATTTAGCTTCACAAAAAAATCTCTGCTATCATTGTATACACTTAATAAATGTGAATACAATCGCTACATCCCTATGAATTCAGATAGGCACATGCTATTGTAACCGACTCCTTCGTTGGAGAAAATGTATAAATAAGAGAGGATAAAAATTTGATACGACATAAAATCTCTTTTTTACAAAAAAGAATATTGTCGAATAAATTCAGAATTATCCGTCTGATTAAACAAGGAAAATAATTTTTACCTGACATCCCTTGATATTGCAAAAAGGTAGCGATATAAACGTCAGAATCTCCTTTTTTCAGACGATAAAAGAAAGGCTTATCTGTCTTCAAGGCATGTATTTCATTAAGGTTATCGCTGCAAAGATAATACATCTGTGGAATGAAACAACAAATGTAATCAGATCTAAATATTAATCAAGAGGGATAGTTACCAAGATTTTTTGATGTTAATATTTGTTACGATACTAACAAACAGCACAATATGCATAATTCATAATTCTTAAATAATACAATAAGGATATACGTATACTTTTTGATTATTTAACATTAGCGTGTAGGGGTAAATGCTATTTGCCCTATAAAAGATAGTTTTGTAGCTGCAAATATTACCATATAGTGTTAATTTATAGAATTAAGGAAAGAAAACATACGCCATGAAACGCATAATATAGGTACACTTTACCTTGATACCCGTCCGGAACCATCGCCTTTCATAAGACCTTCTACCTCGGCAACAGAGATCAGATTGAAGTCTCCCTGAATGGTATTTTTAAGCGTAGAGGCGGCCTGTGCAAAGTCGAGAGCCTTCTGGTCGTCGTGCGGGTAAGCAATCATTCCGTAAATCATGCCCCCTACAAATGCATCGCCAACGCCGACACAATCGACTACATGCGTAATGTCGTACACACGGGTATGTTTCATCGTTTCTTCCGAATAGAGCACGCTGGCAAGGGTATTGTGATTGGCATTAATCGTATTCCGAAACTCGATAAATACCTTCTTGCAACGGGGAAATTTTGCCACCATCTCTTTGGAGGCCTTTTCGTAGCTGGCCAAATCCATATTGTAACTTGTATTTACGGCTTTGAAATCGGCCATATCAATGCCCAGCACCTTCCGGTATTCGTCGTGACTCCCGAAAACGGCATCGCTGTAAGCCACCATCTCCGGTAACACTTCGGATGCTGATTTGCCGTAGTTCCAAAGATTTTTCCGGAAATTGAGATCGCACGAAATAGTCAGCCCCAGTTTATCGGCAGCCAGGATAGCTTCGCGGCACACATCGGCAGCCTCGGTCGACAACGACGCGGCCACACCCGACCAATGAAACCAGGTGGCATCCGCAAATACGGCCTTCCAATCGACCATTCCGGGAACGATGGTTGCAAACGACGAATCGGCACGATCATAAACAACCTTTGAGCCGCGCGAAATAGAGGCATTCTCGAGAAAGTAGATGCCAAGTCGCTTTCCACCATAAACGATATGCTGCGTACCAACATTATAAGAGCGCAACTGCCCCAAACAACTTTGGGCTATTTCGTTTTGCGGTAACCGGGTAATAAATTCGGTATCAATTCCGAAATTGGCAAGCGATACAGCAACATTGGCTTCGCTGCCCCCAAAGGTAGCCACATACTCTTTTGCCTGAGAAAACCGAAGATAACCGGGTGCCGTCAACCGTAACAGGATCTCTCCGAACGTAACAACTTTATTTTTCATATATAACTGATTTTAAATAAATACAATTTTCTCCTTATAATCTGCTCGCTTTGCCATACAACAAATCCTACCCTCACCTTTATTAAGGAGAATACAATTTCAAATCAAATTGTATTGCATCATGCAGGATAGAATCAAATCCTTATCCGTCCGGTCAAAAACAGGAGTGAGGATTCTTCAGCAAAAGCACAAACAAAGTTACGAGAAATATTCCGTTTCTTGCCGGTTTACGACCGCAAACACGCTGAAGAATCGACTCTTTTGCCATCTGCAAACATCCTGTTTAACAATCGGAAGAGGTCATGTAACAACGGAAAGAACCCCGTTTTTTGTTTTGTTTTTTCACGGGTTTGTCATAGCTTTGCAAAAAAGGATAGTATGAAACGAACATGTTGCTGCACAACATCCAAGGGATTCTGATAGCTATCGGGGAATAATTTACAGCAACATGAAGTTCCATATTTCCTTAGATGAAAAAATTATTATAGTATGAAAAAGGTTGTTTTTATATCTCTCATATTGGTCACTTTCTTAGCCTCGTGCAAGAAAGACGATACTGTTCGTGCAAAAGAATACCTGAAAAAAGCGGAACAAATGCTGACTCAGGGCAATTATAACTCGGCCAAATTGAACTTAGACAGCATTCACCTGTTGTTCCCGCGTCTGATTCCGATGCGACAGGCAGCCGATACGCTGATGTATAAAGTAGAATTGGCAGAGTCTAAACGTAATCTTGTTTTTGCCGACAAAATGCTACCGCAACAAAAACATCTGGCCGATTCGCTGATGCGATCGTTCCGTTACGAGAAAAACGCGAAATACGAAGATGTGGGGCGGTATATCTACAAAACGCAATCGGGTATGAACCGGATCGGGCTCAGGGCATACGTGACCGAACTGGGCGAGATGACCATTGTGAGCGCCTACACCGGATCACCGCTGGGATTTTCAAAGACAAAAGTGTCCGTCAATGATCTGTTTGCAGAAACAGTGGCAGGTAGTGGAGATAGCCGTACGGCATTCACCCATCAGGGACAGTCGTGGGAAAATGTAAGTTATACCGATCCTGAAATCAATGGAGTGGATAATTTTATCGCGCATAACCTCACGTCAAAAATTGTGGTGACGCTCGAAGGGGGTAAGCGCAGCTACAGCTATGCGCTGCCTGTCGCAGGCGAGACGAGCAGGCAATACCCAATCCTACTATTAGCCGAAATGTTGCAGCCAAACGTGGCCTACGCTTTGCAAAAAGGCATGGTACGTTTGAAAAAGGACATTGAAAAGGCCAGAAACAAAATAACAATCGTTTGCCCCCATTTACGGCTAAATCCGCAGGATCAGTTGCCTGAATAGTTCAGGTAGAAATATTAATGCTGAGCTTTATACGCTTTCAGGGTATTTTTGAGAAGCTCTACACGGGTCATCGGACCGACACCGCCGGGTACCGGAGTGATGTAAGAACATTTGGGCGATACTTCGTCGAATCGCACGTCACCGGTCAGTTTGAAACCACTTTTGGTCAGGGTAGAAGGCACACGGGTAGTCCCCACGTCGATCACAACGGCACCCTCTTTCACCATATCTTCTTTCACGAAGCCGGGAGAACCGATGGCCGCAATCAGAATATCGGCCTGAAGGCATATCTCCTTAATGTTTTGCGAACGGCTGTGACAAACGGTAACCGTAGCATCGCCCGGATAGGCTTTCTGCATCATCAGACCGGCAATAGGTTTGCCCACAATGTTGCTCCGGCCGATTACCACGCAATGTTTTCCTTTGGTTTCGATTTTGTAGCGTTCCAACAGTTCGATGATACCTGCCGGAGTAGCCGAAACTAACGAAGGCAACCCAATCAGCATTCGTCCCACGTTGATGGGGTGAAATCCGTCGGCATCTTTTGCCGGGTTGATCGCTTCAATAATTTTTTGTTCCGCAATGTGTTTGGGCAATGGTAACTGCACAATGAACCCGGTTACCGAGTCGTCGTTGTCGAGTTCTTCTACCTTTGCCAGCAACTCCTCTTCCGTCACGTCGTCTTCGTAACGAATCAGTGTCGATTCAAAGCCGACCTGCTGACAGTCCTTGATCTTGTGGGCAACATAGCTTTCGCTACCGCCATCGTGACCTACCAGAATTGCTACCAAATGGGGAACTTTTTTCCCCGCTGCCTTTAAGGCTTCCACTTCCAGAGCAATCTCCTGTTTGATTTGCTCCGAGATAAGTTTTCCGTCGATTAATTGCATAAAATATGTTTGGTTTTAGAGTTTGCAGGGTTGGGATAAAACGAACACAAGGCCGCAGGAAAGTGAATTCGTAGCGGCCTTGTATTGTATAAATGTCATATTAATAAATTAATACTGTTCTTTTTCGTTCGGGAAATCGCCCGACTTCACATCATTCACATACTGCTGCACTGCTCCGCTCATGGTGGTGTACAGATCGGCATAACGTCGCAGGAAGCGGGGCGAAAAGCCGTTGGTCATGCCCAGCATGTCGTGGATGACGAGCACCTGCCCGTCAACACCATTGCCGGCTCCGATACCGATAATAGGAATTTTTAATTCAGAAGCAACCTGAGCCGCCAGTGTGGCCGGAATTTTTTCCAGAACAATGGCGGAGCAACCGGCCTCTTCCAGCAAATGAGCATCCGAGATAAGACGTTTAGCTTCCTCTTCTTCGCGGGCACGAACCGTATATGTTCCGAATTTATTGATCGACTGTGGTGTCAGTCCCAGGTGACCGATAATAGGAATACCGGCAGAAAGAATGCGCTTTACCGAATCGAGAATCTCTTCTCCCCCTTCGAGTTTAAGGCAGTCGGCACCCGTCTCTTTCATAATACGAATGGCCGAAGCAAGAGCCAGTTTGGAATTTCCCTGATAGGTTCCGAAAGGCATATCGACCACCACCAAGGCACGTTTAACTGCCCGCCATTTACCTGAACGTGCCGGCTGGCTAATATGCATTTCTCGTCGGGCCCTCGAGCTGTCATGCGCGCAACCGTGGCGTGACATTTCTGGGCAAGTAACATTTGCAAGGCGGCGAGTTCGCCTGGCCAAATATGGCATCCAGACCAGCCTGATCGACAATAGATGCCATTGTGTAGTCATACGCAGTAAGCATCGATATTTTTTCACCCCGCTGTTTCATTTCAAACAGGCGACGGGTAGTAACTTTCCGGGTATCCTCGGATTGATATGTTGACATAGAATATAAGTGTGTGATTTGAGTGCAAAGGTACAACATTTCGGTGAAAATGATAATTTTTCAGAGCTCGTGCCGGCAGTCTATCTTGCCATTTGGAAGGAGCTCCGATAACAAAAAACCGGTACCCGTTTGCTCTCGCAATCGGATACCGGAATGGCAAACACACACAACTAATTAGTACTTCAAAAACTATTTTGTCTGTCGATTGAAAATCTCTTCCAGCTTTTGTTCCAGCGCTGCGCCCCGCAGATTTCGGGCGATAATTTTGCCCGTGGGGTCGATCAATACGTTAGACGGAATGCTTCGGATGGCATAGAGTCCGGCTGCTTCGCTGTCCCAAAACTTCAGATCGGAAATATGCTTCCAGATCAGCCCGTCTTTGGCAATCGCCTCTATCCACGCCGTTTTGTCTTTGTCGAGCGAAACGGAGAAGATATCGAACCCGTTCGCTTTGAATTTATTATACACCCTCACCAGATTCGGATTCTCTCTGCGGCACGGTCCGCACCACGAAGCCCAAAAATCGAGAAGCAGGTAGTGACCGAAAGATTGCGACAACCGTATGGTTTGATTATCGGGAGTTGTTCCGGCAAAATCTACCGCAGGCTGACCAATCTCCACCCGTTTTTTGATAGCAACGATCCGTTCCAACTCCTTAATATAATAGAGATCTTTGAGCGATGGATCAAATTGCGCCAGATTATCTTCAATCTCTTTTACCGACAGATCGTTGGAAAATTCGCGGTAGAGAATGTACGCGACAACCACCGATTTGGGTTCGGCTCTGACCAACGAATCGATACTGAAGTTATCGTGTTTTGACTGTAGTTTGACATACAGACCGTTAGCTTCAGATCCCGAAACACGGGCCTTTCTCCGATTAGCAACATCAATGGTTACGTCGATCGGTTTGTTCTCAATAAAAATATAATAGGGACTGAAACTCTCGTTCCGGTCGGTGGTCAGGCCGTATAAATCGGTACGCGGCACGCTCCCTTTGAAGTGAAACTGTCCGTTGACAATTCGGGAGGAGTCGATGGTAAAGAACATTTTGTTCCGGAATTTCTTCAGATAAACCTTTCCACCCGAAGCATTGATTTTGCCGTTGATAGTAAACGACGGAGCCGGTTCGAACGAACTGAGGCCGACAACAGCCAAAAGCAGCGCGAATAATTTTAATTGTTTCATAATTAATGGTTCGTTATAAAATATGTTTCTCACGCAAAGCCGCAAAGTCATAAAGAAAAACTTTCGGTTTTTCTTTATTGCGTCTTAAGTCATGATATATGTAGGTCAATCATTTATGAGTAATTTGCGTCTCTGCGGCTTTGCGTGAGAAAATAAGACGCAGAAAAAAACGCTAAATCGTTTTTTATCTATCAACTTGGATTACTACAACATAAGCACCTTTGTAACGAAGTATTGATAATCAGCAAGAATTATTTTGCGTCAAACCATAATTTTGTAGTCAGCAGGTCTTTACCCTGAGCGCTGATGGCCGCTTTATAGCTGATTCCATTCAACGACTGTTCGGTGCCGGGATAGAAAAAGCGCGATGGAATCTGACCGTCGAGAACGGTGGCCGGACCTGCCGTCAACACCGGATAATCCAACCTGCGCCATTCGGCGAAAGCATCCAATCCTTGTCCGAAAAAGGCGATCCATTTCTGAATTCCGATCGATTTGGCAAAGTTGGTGGCATCGTATTTTACGCCTGGCTGGTTCAGATAGTTGGCAATGACCGTCGCATCGGTTATCCCAAACTGGTTGAGCGATGCGGTGATGGCGCTCTTATACAGTTGTTCGGCATCGCCCGGAATATAGCCACGGGCAACAGCTTCGGCACGGGCAAACAGCACTTCGGAATAGCTGAATATAACGGCCGGCGATTGAGGTGCCAGAAAATAGGTGCCGGGTTTGGACGTTTTGGCAAAGCCCTGACTGTTGGCATCGCTGTTGGACAGACCATTGGCGCCGCCTACATATTTCCCGACGGTAGGATCGGACGGTAGTTGCGCATAAACCGGCAGACGGGGATCAGACAACTCATACAGTTTGTCGACCATCGTTTTCGAGATGCGGTAGTCGTCACGGGTATCGAACCAGGCCGAAGCCGGATTCTGCTGTGGCGAACTTGCATAGACAAACTGGAATGTATCGCTATTGCCGGCAAGCAACCCGGCAGCATCGCCGGTAGCCGCAATGACAGCCTGTTTTGCCAGATCGGGTTCCTTGTCGGAAATCCGGAGGGCGATGCGAAGCCGCAACGAATTGACTAATTTTTTCCATTTGCCGATGTTGCCATTGTAAGCCACATCTCCGTTAACACTTCCATTCCCCGTGGCTAACAACGACTGAGCCTGTGTCAAATCGGCCAGCAAACCGGTGTATACCTCTTTTTGAGTATTGTAAGCAGGTGTTATTTTTAAACCGGCCTCCTGATAAGGAATGGATCCGTAGGCATCCGTCAGTAAAAGAAATACCCATGAACGCAACGTCAGAGCAATGCCTTTGTAGTTTGAACTTACCTGATTATCCTGAGAATTGAGAATGGTATTGAGGTCGGTAATGAGCGTCGAATATCCTGTATTCCAAAGCGCTGTAAAACTCGAGTTGGAAACGTCATACCGGTCGGGCTCGGCATACTGAATTTTTGCCCAGTGCTGTACAAACAGCAGTGATGAATTGAAGTTGCTCTCCGAACCCCAGTAGAGGTCGGCTCCCTGTTTCAGGGCGCTTGTCAGCAGATATGCCGCCTGAGGCGTTTCTGTCGCGTTCGGGTTTTTATTGATCTCGTCCAGCTGGCTGTTGCAAGCGCTGGCAAGCAAGGCGATGATTAGCAGAGGAAATAATTTCTTTATCATAAGGATGTTTTTTAGAATTTTACGTTGAGATTGAGGCTGTAGTTACGGGTTGTTGGCAATGCCAGACTTTCGAGTCCCTGACCGTTCCCGGTGTTGAGTGCCGTTTCGGGGTCGATATTCGGAACTGATTTGTAAATAAAGAAGAGATTTCGTCCCGTGAGCGTAAGGCTTGCGTCCTGCAATCCGAGTTTTTTAATCAACCGCTTGCCAACATTGTAGGTTAGTTTTACCTCCCTGAGTTTCACAAACGTAGAACTGTAGATATATGCCTCACTGATGTTGTACGAAGCCTTGTAATACTCCTGAGCGCTAATTACCGTTGTGTTGGGAGTTCCGTCGGCCAAAACTCCTTTGAAAATAACGCCGTCATCGTAAATTGCTTCTCCGTTGGGTGCCGAAGTTCCGGTGAGCAATTTCTTGCCGTTGGCCGAAAGATTGCCCGGATAATAGTAGTTCAGGCCTCCATGGGCGGCATCACGACCGGGAAGCGTCTGTTTCAAAACGCCCGTATAGATCCCCGTTCTGTTGGTTCCCGAATAGAGTTTGCCTCCCACATTAGCATCAATGAGAAACGACAATTGTAAATTTTTATAGGTCAGCGTGTTGGTGATTCCACCCAACCAGTCGGGCGTGTAGTGACCCAGCACCCGGTTTTGCGGATCGGCTTTGGGTAGCCCGTTAGCTCCTACAATAACGTTTCCGTTAGCATCGCGCAGATAAGCCGTGCCGTAGAGCGTTCCGTAAGCCTGACCAACCGAAGCCAGCACATCGACTCCGTTTGACGAACCGATGGTATAATTCTGAATCTGACCGGCATAGTCGAGAATTTTTACTTTACTCTTATTGCTCGAATAGTTCACTCCCACATTCCATTTGAAATGACGGCTTTGCAACGGCGTACCTTCCACCTGTAGTTCTATACCGTGGTTATTGATTTTTCCGGCATTGATCAATTGCGAGGTATAACCGCTTGCCGCCGTTGTTTTTATTTCAAGTATCTGGTCAAAACTGTTGGTGTTGTAGTAGGCGAAATCCAGGTGCAACCGGTTTTGCCAGAAGCTCGATTCCAAACCGAATTCTACCGAGCGGGTGGTTTCGGGTTTCAGATCGGCATTCAGCTTTTTCTGCGATGAAGTCTGGATCGGATTCCCATTGAAAGCCGTTTGAAAATTGTAGACCGTAGCCAACTGGTACGGATCGGCATCGTTTCCTACTTCCGACCAACCACCGCGCAATTTCAGAAAATCGAGCGTCTGACTTTTTATTTTTAGCGCATCCGACAGCACCACACTTCCGTTGACAGAGGGATAGAAGTAAGAGCGGTTGTTGCTCGGCAATGTCGACGACCAGTCGTTACGACCCGTGACATTCAGATAAGCAAAATTCTTGTACGCCAGTTGAGCCGATGCGTACCCGCTGTATGCCCGTTGACGCGAGAAATAGTTGGACGACGTAAGCGCATCGCGTGAGTTGGTCAGCGTGTACAAATCAGGCACCGCCAAACGGGGAGCCTTCTGGTAATTGTTGGCATAACTACGATTGCGCAGATTGAATCCGGCAAGCGCGTCCAGACTGAAATCCTTGTTCAGATTTTTGGTGTACTGCAATATCGCTTCGGTATTGTTTTCGCTAACCGTGTAGGCATCTTCGGCATACGATCCGTAAGGAGTTCCGCTGGTGCCGTATTTGATGATATACTTACGGCGATCGTTGTAATAGTCGGTACCGGTACGAAATTTGAAATTCAGACCGTCCGCGATCTTCGCTTCGAGGTGGATGTCGCCGATGAGCCGGTTTTTATCCTGACTGGTAGTGTTGTAATAAGCATTCCAGTACGGATTGTTGTAGTAACTATTGTTCCAGTTATTGTTCCGGTTGTTTTTCAGTTCGTTGATATCTACCTGGCGGCCGAACCACAAAAACTGTAGCATAACACCGGCAGCACGACCACCCGAGGGGCCTCCCGGCAGGGCAGGTGCATTGGTAACGATATAATCGGCTGTTGCTCCTATCTTTATATCTTTGGTCAACTGATAATTGGAGTTGATGCTGAAATTGGTTTTCTTGATTTCCGAATTGGGCACCGTCCCTGTCTGACGCTGGTTGTTCACACCGAGGCGGAAATCGTACTTTTTATCCGACCCGGCAATAGAGATTCCGTTGTCGAGCGTCACGCCGGTTTCAAAGAAATCCTTCACGTTATCGGGATGCGCCACAAAAGGCACAGCCACTCCATTGGAAAAGAACTGAGGAATAAGGCGCCCATCCAGTTTCGGACCCCAACTTTCGTCAACGCCGTCGTTTATGCCTCCTCCTTTTCCGTCGACATAGCTGAACTTGCCATTCGAGCCCTGTCCGAAAGCGTTCTGATATTGGGGCAAAGTAGCGACATTCGAAAGGGTAACGCCGGAAGTGAGGGTAATTCCTAATCCTTTCTGCCCTTTACCCGATTTGGTGGTGATCAGAATCACACCATGGGCGGCACGCGATCCGTACAGAGCAGCCGCGTTCGGCCCTTTCAGCACATTGAGCGATTCGATATCCTCGGGATTGAGGTCGGCAATGGCATTGCGGAAGTCGCGGGTTGCTCCTCCCGAATTCAACTGGGAGTTATCCACCGGTACGCCATCTACCACGAAGAGCGGCTGGTTATTACCGGCAATGGAGGTCTCACCACGAATAACAATGCGTGACGAACCCATATCGCCCTGCGAATTGGTAATACGAACCCCGGCCAGTTTCCCGGTAAGGGTATTAAGAAGATTGGTCTCTTTGGTATTTTCCAGATCTTTATTCTGAAGAGCCTGAACGGCATATCCCAACGATTTCTTTTCTTTGGTGATACCCAGCGCAGTCACCACCACCTCGTCAAGAGAGTTGGTCTGCTCTTTTAATGTAACGGTTACCGCCTCATTTTCATATACATCAACCTCTTCCGTTTTGTAACCGAGGGCCCTTACCTGCAGAGTAACCGGCAGAGCCTGTTTGAGTGTGAACCGAAACGAACCGTCAGTTTCCGAAACGGTACCATTCGTGGTGCCTGACACTAGAATAGTAGCTCCGATAACAGGAACATTCTTTGAATCAATAATTTGACCGTGCAGAGAAATATTTTGTTGCGCATGAAGCAGGAGACCGGAACCGGAAAGTATCATCAAAAGGGTATAAATCCGGAGGTGTATGCTGACTGATTGTACGCAAGATCTGATAATTGGGAATAATTTTGTCATACTCTAACTTGTTTGGGAAAGAGCCCTCTATGCCAGTTACTGTGAAATGCAGGGGCGCTTTAATTAATGGATAATGGTTAGTTTTGAGAGCTTGTTACTTTTGTCTGAAATGTAATTTCAGTCGGGTTAATAGGCCACAGAGGGCAGGATCTAAATCTTGTTTGATCCGGGAGGAGTTCTGTTCGGGGAGTTCCTGATAGATGAAGCTTATTGTCGGGAAAAAGAGCAACTACAAACGCTGACAAAATGATTTTATGATGGAACATCCCCGGCATCGCCCTCCGGGATTGTTGGTCTTGCTATTTCATGTCGTGGCAACAGCCACGCATGGACATTCGGATCATCATGTTCATTTTCGCATTCATAAACTCTTGTCTAAAGTTTGTATAATTAACCTACCTATTAGCAAATTAGCAGCTCTAAAAATGAGATTAGCGATTAGAGATGCCATAAATATGTTTTACAGCACAAAATTCGGGTTTTTACAGGCTTATAAAAATCCCTTCTGTGTGGTATTTTCATACCAAACATGTGGTATACGTTTTATAGCAATGAAGGAAAACAGAGGTGAAAATCATTAATTGTACTGAAGACCAACGTAATTTTTCTGTCGCAATATATTTTCAATGAGGTATTTAAATGCAAACAAGCCATATCCCCGGCACTTCCACTTAACACAGTTTAATATATTTTGCATAATTATATTGCGCACAATATATTACCTTTGCATTCAAAATTAAAAACAACAGGACGTGTTACAATTAGACAATCAGGCTTGCTTTGCGCTTTATGCTCTGTCGAGGGAGATCATTAATCACTATCGCCCGTTACTCGACGGGATCGATCTTACCTATCCGCAATATCTGGCATTAATGGTGTTATGGGAATGCCAACCTCAAACGGTAAACCAGCTGGGAGAGCGGCTGCGGCTCGATTCCGGCACATTGACTCCGTTGCTGAAACGGCTGGAACAGAAGAAACTGATTGTACGCACCCGCCGCTCGTCGGATGAACGGGTAGTGGAAATCACGCTTACACCAAGTGGCAAAGAGCTGAAAAATAAGGCACTTGAAATTCCCACAAAAGTGATGCAAAGCATGAATGTGACCATGGAAGAATTGTCGGAGCTCCGGATCATTGCCCAAAAATTGCTTGAGAAGAGCGGTCGCGGATGCCTTTCCGAAACCACGACCGATTGACGAAAAAGAAGGTTCTGTGTGTTGCTATTTCAAAACAGTAAACAATTTTATTATGACATTATTGGAAAATCTTCAGTGGCGTTATGCCACCAAACAGTACGATCCTACCCGCAAAGTAGCCCAGGAGGACGTTGATAAAATCCTGGAAGCGGCCCGTTTGGCTCCCACCTCTTCGGGTTTGCAGCAGTTCCGGGTATTGGTTATTACCAATCAGGAGTTGAAAAACAAAATAGTTCCCATTGCCTCGGATCAGCAAATAGTGGCCGATTGCTCGCACCTGCTGGTTTTTGCCGCGTGGGATCGTTATACCGAAGAGCGTATCGACTCCATTTATGACTTCACCACCGATCAGCGCGGATTGCCGCGGGGTCGTTTCGGATCGTATACCGACCGGCTCAAAGCGCTTTATCTGACTCAGAGCACCGACCAAAACTTCGTTCACACCGCCCGTCAGGCATATATCGGCTTTGCCATGGCAATTGCTCAGGCTGCTGAACTGAAGGTCGATTGTACGCCGATGGAGGGCTTCAGCCCCGATGAATTAGACGAACTACTCGACCTGAAACCGAAAGGACTGAAAAGCGTGCTTATGCTACCGTTAGGCTACCGCGATGCCGCCAACGACTGGTTGGTAAACATGAAGAAAGTACGCAATCCCAAAGAAGAGTTTGTGATCGAATATAAATAACAACATACTTTTTCAGAACAGACAAGGGCTGTCTCCATTGCGGGACAGCCTTTGTCGTTTTAAAAGCAGGCAATTAACAACACGCTGTTGCAATCTGCCCGTTACCGTTTCAAATCACAGTCTCAAAACCCCTGTTCATCCCCCCAAAACCGTAGCTTTATCGATTTTTACTGGTAGGATTATGGAATAAGCAGTTCCTTTGCAGCCGAAACAAAACAATAAAAAGTCATGTCAAACAGCCGCAAGAAACCTGCTTTGGGTTTTATCTTCGTAACAGTATTGCTCGATGTTATCGGTTTCGGTATCATCATCCCCATTATTCCAAAATATATCAGCCACCTTATCGGTAGCGATTTGAGCCACGCGTCGATCTACAGCGGATGGCTGATGTTCTCGTTCTCGGTGATGCAGTTTCTCTTTTCTCCGGTGATCGGTAGCCTGAGCGATCGGTTCGGCCGACGACCGGTTCTACTCACCTCGCTGTTCGGCTTCGGGCTTAACTATCTGGTTCTTGCTTTTGCTCCTACGATAGGTTGGCTTTTCCTCGGCCGCATTTTTGCCGGCATTACCGGAGCCAGTTTTACGACGGCGACCGCCTATATTGCCGATATCAGCACGCCCGAGAAACGGACACAAAACTTCGGACTGATCGGTGCGGCCTTCGGGCTGGGGTTCATCATCGGGCCGGTGCTGGGTGGTGTGCTCGGCCACTATAGCCTGCAACTGCCGTTTCTGGTTGCAGCCGGACTCACTTTTACGAACTGGATTTACGGATATTTTGTGCTGCCCGAATCGTTGCCGAAAGAGCACCGGCGAAAGTTCGATATCCGTCGGGCCAATCCGGTAGGATCGCTGATGCTGTTGCGTAAATACCCGATAGTATCGGGAATGATCGGTTCGTTGATTTGCGTGATGGTAGCCGGATTTGCCACCCAGAGCACCTGGGCCTACTTCACCATGGAGGCTTTTCACTGGAACGAATCGCTGGTCGGTTATTCGCTTGGCATGGTCGGATTGCTGATGGCAATCGTACAGGGAGGCCTGGTTCGTGTTGTCAATCCGCGATTAGGGCAGGTACGCTCCATTTATGCAGGCCTTTTCTTTTACGGAATTGGATTTTTTCTGACTGCAATAGTTCCACAAGGCTGGATGTTGTTCCCCGTAATGATTCCTTTCTGTCTGGGAGGTATTGCCGACCCGGCTGCTCAAAGCATTATTTCGAACGAAGTACCACCCAACGAGCAGGGAGAGTTGCAGGGTGCGCTCACCAGCCTGAGAAGCATTACTTCTATCATTGGCCCGGTGCTGATGACAACGCTGTTCTCCCATTTTACGGCCAAAGGTACTTCGGTCTATTTCCCGGGCGCTCCGTTTATGATGGCCGCCTTTCTGATAATACTCAGCATCTTTCTGGCACGAAATACGTTGAGCACAATTAAAGTTCGGAGTCTGCACAAAGAGTAGCTGCTTTTTACAAACAAATGAGTCGGCCTCAACACGGCGGTTGAGCCGGCTATCCAGCGAAAACAGGTTGATTATACCTGTTTGTAGAGATGTCGCGCGGGCACTTGTGCATTGAACCGTAGCGACATCTGTTTTTTTGTCCCTGTTTCCGACAGTGTTGGTATCCTGACCGATAAATTCATCCATAACACTATTTTTTGCATCATGCGATTTAAGAACTATACATAACTTTGAATACCTTTGCAAAGAGTTGACGGTACAACGACAACCACAACCGCCATCCGGAGTAGAATTTAGCAACATCCTTACTATCTGCAACCATGAGATACAAATTACTTTTATCACTGCTATTTATCTGCAGCTATTCGCTCTACAGTCAGGCAACGACCGAGAAGTGGAAAGTTTTCGAGTTAACGCTGAAAGGGCCAGGCAACGGCAATCCGTTTACCGATGTCAGTTTGTCGGGTAAATTTATTCAGGATAAAGATACCATTACTGTTCCCGGATTTTATGATGGCGATGGAACCTACAGAATTCGTTTTATGCCTCAGAAGGAGGGTAAATGGAGCTACATTACCAGCAGTAATGCCAAAAAATTAGACAGGAAAAAAGGAAGTTTGTTGTGTACTCCGGCGCAAAAAAACAATTTCGGTCCGGTAGCCGTGAAAGACACCTTCTATTTTGCCTATGCCAACGGCACGGCTTATTACCCGTTCGGTACAACCTGCTACGGCTGGGTACATCAGGGAGATAGTCTGGCCGAACTGACAATCAAAACATTATCAAAAGGGTATTTCAATAAAATGCGCATGTGCATTTTCCCGAAAAGTTACGACTGGAACAACAATGAACCGCTCTACTATCCTTTTGAGGGAAAACCGCTGAAACAGTGGAATTTCAATAAATTAAACCCGGCATTCTTCCGCAATATCGAGAAACGCATCCAACAACTCGATTCGTTAGGCATTCAGGCCGATCTCATCGTGTTTCATCCCTACGACCGATGGGGATTCAGTTCATTGGACAGAAAGACCGAAGACCGCTACATTCAATATATCATCGCCCGTTTTGCCGCCTACAAAAATGTGTGGTGGAGCATGGCGAACGAATACGATTTTATGAACGCTAAAAAGCTGAGCGATTGGGATTACTATATCGAACAGTTTGCCAAGAGAGATACATTTCATCACCTCATCGGCATTCATAACGGCACCCGATTCTACGACCACACCAATCCGTACATTACCCACGCCAGCATCCAGAGCGAAGATACCTACCGGGCCAAAGAGTACCGGATGAAATACCGCAAGCCTGTCGTTTTTGACGAATGCCGCTACGAAGGAAATATTCCCTGGTCGTGGGGTAACCTGACGGCGCAGACGATGGTTGAGAAGTTCTGGCGCGGCGTTACCAACGGAGGTTATGTCGGCCACGGCGAGACGTATGTAACGGAAAATCCGGTTAAATTGCCGAACGAATCGTCGGATATTTTGTGGTGGTCGAAAGGCGGTGTTTTGCGGGGAGAGAGCCCGGATCGAATCAAATTTCTCCGTTCGATCATCGAATCGGCACCGGCTCACCTGACTCCGATTCCTCTCTTCACATGGATGCCCTTCTCTTGCGTCGGGGTGAAACATGAATATTATCTGGGTTATCTGAACGATGCCCAACCCCGTAGCGTTGTAATCGATCTGCCCAAGGATGCTTCGTATGCCGTCGAAGTTATCGATACGTGGAATATGACGATAACTCCGTTGCAGAAAAGGTTTTCGGGCCATAGCCTGATCGAACTACCGGCGAAGCCCTATATCGCGTTACGCATTGTGAAGGTGCAGTAACTACCCGGTCATTCTCAGGTATACACTTTAACGGGAGCTCCGCGCAACACGGCCAGGCCGTTCATTGCCAGAGCTTCCATCTCGTCTTCTCCCGGAAACACTTCGACAGGAGCCATAAAGGCCACCATCCGGGTAATATATTCGACAATAGACTTACAATAGGCAATTCCGCCGGTAAGCAGAATGGCATCCACATTGCCCTCCAGAACCGTGGCCATGGCACCAATCTCCTTGCCCACATTATAGGCCAGTGCATCCATCACCAACCTGGCTTTGGCATCGTTTTGGTTGCAGGCCAGATTCTCCACCTCCCGCATATCGCTCGTACCCATCAACGACATCACACCACCCTTGCCATTAATCATCGATTTGATATCTTCCAGGGTATATTTCCTTCTATTTTGGCAGTCGCGCCTTTCATACCGGCGCAGCACCCACGCCGCGATACTCCTCGAAAAGACGTAGACTAAACAACGAAGTGTACCGCCGCCCCATTCGCACCCCGCGTGGACTTCCCTCGCCCAAATACGCTCGCACACTTACCCCTTAGTGCCGCAACCACGAAAAGAAAGCCCGTTTTTTGCCGCACGGCCCCGTTCAACGGGACGGGCCACTTACCAACGGCTTGCACACGGAAATCGCCGTTTATATCG
>JGI20225J20221_1001667_pt1 | contig 21025 bp, 20 predicted proteins | sample BioMet4_FD_20221 | JGI IMG/M metagenome (IMG submission 20221)
GGTTCGGGAATTTCCCTTCCGGGTACATTTCATCTGGATGGTAGCGCGTCACCCACAGCTGTTTATCCATAAAGCTCAGGCGGTGGTAGATCCACTCGTCCGGGGCAAACTTCGCACCGGTCGCCACCGGGTGTGTACCGCCCGCGTAAGGGATGATCTGGTACGAGACCGGGTTACCCATGCGGTTCTCTTTGCTGGTGTTACTCAGCAGCCGGATGGTACCCGGGTCAAATTTCTGCGCAGCCTGTTGCTCGGTATCAATGCTGTACTGATTGATCTGCATGGTGCTGGTACGCGGGCCACCGGCGGTGTTGGGTTTCACTTCCGGATCCATCGCCACCATCTTGTTATTGATACCATCCACGTCCATATCCAGACGGAAGTTATAGATGTGCTGGTGGGTGGTACCCACGATGTTATGATCGATCAGGGTGCCATATTTAGTATCGTCTTTTGCGGTGGCATCATGCATGGTTTTCGCCTGCACGCCTTTCACGGCTTCAATACCCGTCGCGCCCGCATCAATACCGATGGTGCCATTTTCGTGGAATACCCAGTCGAAGATGTAGTCATAGTTGCCGACGGTACTGACCCAACGCACCACCAGTTCACGACGTTCGGTACTGACGTTCGGCTGACCCATCTCCTGGTGCTTATACTCCGGCCCGGCATAACGTTCGAAGATGGCGATTGCGCGAGGGATCTCCATGGGTGCACCGGTGTAATCCGGAATGGTTTCATTGAGCATCACGGCGTTAGACGGTACGTCTTTGCCGCGCACCAGTGGGGAGGTCAGCGTGCCCATGCCGTAGTCGCCGGAATCCAGATACGCCTTAAAGTACCAGCCGACATCCGGGTCGCCGTAAGGGACGATCATCCCACCGAGCGATCCTTCATACATGATCTGGCGCTTTTTGCCATTGTCGTTCCAGGTCACGGTAGAAATAACCGGCCCGACACGGGAGTCCAGGCTCAGGTGGAAATCCCAGTTCTGCCAGTGCACCATATCGCCGGTAATGGTGTAGTTTTTCCCTTCCGGTTCAATGATGTCGAGCGGTTTTTTCGGGGTTTCAATGCGGTCACGGCCATCATATGGGCGTGGAGCCATCGGAACCGGAACAACCGCACCTTCTTCAATTTTCTGGATTTTCTTCTGTTCGAGGTCGACCACTGCCACCAGGTTTTCGATAGGGTGTGCCCAGTAGTTACCGTCGCCAACGTCCAGATAGCTCACCACTTTCAGCAGGCGGTCTTCCTGTTTCAGCCCGTCTTTACCGTCAAAATAGCCGACGGTTAACGGGGTCGTAATGACCTTCTTCGGGTCGGTGACGCCGTGTTTTTTCAGCGCATCGGCATATTCCGGGCTGTCATTGATAATCTGTTGTACGGCGGTGAAGTCATCCAGCAACACCATGCCGTGCGCGTCTTTGACCGGCTCCCAGCGCAGGACTTTTTTCTCTTTCAGGTCAACCCGGCTTTCAATAACATGTTTTCCGTCCAGCATGATGACGTTCGCCTGGCGAGGAGAGTCTACCGGCGTACCGTTCAGCACAAAGTCCCACACTTTGGCTTTCTCTGGCTCAGCAAGGGCAATCTGGGTAAAGCGGGTATTCGGTTTAAAATCGGCAGAGGCTTTGACAATGTCGACAGCCTGCTTAATTTCGTCAGCCGTTAACGCATTTAACGGGTGAGGGCGTTTTTCAACCTGGAAAGTCTGGTCAAGGCCGGACTGGAAGACATCGTTAATGAAGGTGTCAGCGATCCAGGCTTTTTTGTTTTTCATCACCACCGGCACCTGCAGCTTCAGGGTTTTGCCGTTGACGATGGCGGTTTTTGCGCCGGGTTTTACCTTCACAAACGCACCGTCTTTGGTAATGGTGAACATCTGTGCGTAATCATCCCACTGCACATCAGCGCCAAACGTCTGCAGCGTTTTGTCCATCGGGACCATATGCGCCTCACTGCCGTGGGCGAAAACGGGAGACTGCCAGGCGCAAAACAGAGCAACTGTCATGGCCAGTGCCGTTTTACGGGCAGAAAAAGAAGAGTTGCTTCCCATCGTTGACCTCATATTGTTGTGTTTATTGTGTTGTGATGACCTTATCCTGACAGCCGCAGGCGAAAAGCGTTTGCCTGCATCTGCCAGGTTATTTGCCAGTCTTGCCAGGTTAAAAAAAGACCGGGGGTAAATCACACCCCGGTCAATGGACTTGAGAGGAAAACGTCAGAAGTCGCTCTGCTGGCGCGCCACCAGCGTCAGAATGGAGTAGAGCGCGACGGCTTGTTGGTTCTGGTTGAAGATCTCAACGGCCCATTCCACCACGCCAGTCGGTTTTTCATCGGCAGAGCGTTGTTTCTTCAGCGTTTTGCGTTTGCAGGTCAGGCGCACCTGAATGGTATCGCCAGGTTTGACCGGCTCGATAAAGCGCAGGTTTTCCATGCCATAGTTGGCAATGACCGGCCCGACACCCGCATCAACAAACAGCCCCGCCGCGGCTGAAATCAGGAAGTAACCGTGTACCACGCGCTCGCCAAAGATCGACTCCGCTGCGCCGATCTTGTCCATGTGGGCGTAGAAATGATCCCCGCTCAGGCAGGCAAAGTTAACGATATCGGCTTCCGTCAGGGTACGGCGCGGCGTCAGCAGGCTATCGCCCGGCTGCAGTTCCTCGAAGTATTTACGGAATGGATGTACGCGATCTTCCTGCACTTGCGCACCGCGTACCCACTGTTTGCCAATGGCGGCGAGCATCGTCGGGCTGCCCTGAATGGCAGTACGCTGAAGGTAATGCTTCACGGCACGCAGACCGCCCAGCTCTTCACCGCCGCCCGCGCGGCCTGGGCCGCCGTGTACCAGCTGCGGCAGCGGAGAACCGTGCCCGGTGGACTCTTTGGCCGACTCCTCGTTGAGGATTTGAATGCGCCCGTGGGCGCGCGCCGCACCGGAAATAAACTGGCGGGCGATGGTCTGTTCGGCCGTCACCAGCGTGCCCGCCAGGCTGCCGCCGCCCGCGCGTGCCAGCGTTATCGCGTGCTCTGCGTTACGGTATGGCATCAGGGTGGCAACCGGGCCGAAGGCTTCGGTGGAGTGTACGGCAGGGGTTTCGTCCGGCTGCGGGCAGAAGAGCAGGGTTGGCGGGAAGAACGCGCCCGCGGCCTGCAGATCGGCTTTGCCACCCAGACGGATCTGGCAGCCTGCGGCAACCAGCAGATCGACTTTTTCCTGCACGTCGGCGCGCTGTTCACTATTCACCAGTGCGCCCATTTTGACCCCTTCCTGTGCCGGGTCGCCCACCACCACTTTTTCCAGCCGCGCAATCAGCGCCTGGCTGACGGNATCAATTTGCCCCTGCGGCACAATAATGCGGCGAATAGCCGTACATTTTTGCCCGGCCTTCGTGGTCATCTCGCGGACCACTTCGCGAATGAACAGGGCAAATTCCGGTTGATCTGGCGTGACGTCTTCCCCCAGCACGCAGCAGTTCAGGGAGTCTGCCTCCATCGTGAAGGGGATCGCGTTCGCCACGATGTTTGGGTGAACGCGCAGGCTCTGTCCGGTGCTGGCGGAGCCGGTGAACGTCACCACGTCCTGGCTGTCGAGCTGGCTCAGCAGATCGCCTGCACCGCCGCAGATCAGGCTGATGGCTCCCGCCGGTACCAGACCGCTTTCCACGATCGATTTCACCATTGCCTGCGTGACCTGCGCGGTGGCGGTGGCGGGTTTGATGATCGCAGGCATCCCGGCAAGCCAGGTGGGAGCCAGTTTTTCCAGCATGCCCCAGCACGGGAAGTTAAAGGCGTTGATATGCACCGCCACGCCAGATTTTGAGGTTAATACGTGGCGCGCTGCAAAACCGCCTTCTTTCGACAGGGGGATCAGCTCATCTTCTGGCCACAGCGTGTCGTCCGGCAGTTCGCGGCTACCGAGGCTGGCATAGGTGAAGAGGGTGCCGATACCCCCTTCGATATCGACCCAGCTGTCGGCCTTTGTCGCCCCGGTCTGGGCTGACAGGGCATAAAACTGTTCTTTCTGGCTGAGCAAATGTTTTGCCACCGCTTTCAGCATGGCGGCTCGTTCGATAAAGGTCATCGCGTGAAGTGCTTTACCGCCGTGTTCAATGGCGTAGCGGCGGGCGGCCGCCATATCCAGCCCTTCGCTGGTGACTTCCCACAAAGCTTCGCCACTGATGGCGTGATGAATATTGCGCTCGCGGCCCCGGCCAGACTGCCAGGTGCCGGACAAGAAGCTGGCTAACTGCTGCATCGCTTATCTCCAAATGTTACGTAATTTCACTATAGATAGTTTGATTATGAATCATAAAAAGCAAGCTGAGTTTTAATGAATTGTTAACGTTGTGATCTGGCATGACGAAATACAGCCCATAAAGCCCCAGTTCACACGCCTTGCTTGAAAAGCCTTGCGAGCAGCATCACAAAACAAGGAAACATTTCTTGGGGTTATATTTAACTTCTGTGTAACTTTTAAGAAACGAAATGATTCACCATTTCACTTGTTAAGATAGATTAGCGAATCATAAAGGTGATGATGTGACGCAAGAACAACGCTTTGAGCAGCGCATAGCGCAGGAGACGGCCATCGAGCCGCAGGACTGGATGCCTGACGCCTACCGTAAGACGTTGATCCGCCAGATTGGTCAGCACGCACACTCTGAAATTGTCGGCATGCTGCCGGAAGGGAACTGGATCACCCGCGCCCCCACGCTGCGCCGTAAAGCCATTTTGCTGGCGAAAGTGCAGGACGAGGCCGGCCACGGTTTGTATCTCTACAGCGCGGCGGAAACGCTGGGCTGCGCGCGGGAAGACATCTATCAGAAGATGCTCGACGGCAAAATGAAATACTCCTCCATCTTCAACTACCCAACGCTGAGCTGGGCTGATATCGGCGTAATCGGCTGGCTGGTGGACGGTGCTGCCATCGTCAACCAGGTGGCGCTGTGCCGTACCTCTTACGGCCCGTACGCCCGGGCGATGGTGAAAATCTGTAAAGAAGAGAGCTTCCACCAGCGTCAGGGCTTTGAAGCCTGCATGGCACTGGCGCAGGGCAGTGGATCCCAGCGTCAGATGTTACAGGACGCCATCAACCGTTTCTGGTGGCCGGCACTGATGATGTTCGGGCCTAACGATGACAATTCCCCGAACAGCGCCCGCAGCCTGACCTGGAAAATCAAGCGCTTTGGTAACGACGAGCTGCGCCAGCGTTTTGTGAATAACACCATCCCGCAGGTGGAAATGCTGGGCATGACCGTGCCGGATGCTGACCTGCACCTGGACGAAGAGACGGGCAACTACCGCTTCGGCGAGATCGACTGGCACGAGTTTGACGACGTCATTAACGGGCGCGGTATCTGCAACCACGAACGCCTGGCCGCAAAACGTAAAGCCTGGGAAGAAGGGGCGTGGGTGCGCGAAGCCGCACTGGCGCACGCAGAAAAACAACACGCCCGCAAAGTGGCTTAAGAGGAAGCAACATGAGCAATGTCTACTGGCCGTTATACGAAGTGTTTGTACGCAGCAAACAAGGGTTATCCCACCGTCACGTTGGCAGTCTGCACGCCGCTGACGACCGCATGGCGCTGGAAAACGCGCGTGATGCTTATACCCGCCGCAGCGAAGGTTGTTCCATCTGGGTGGTGAAGGCGAGCGAGATTGTCGCCTCCCAGCCAGAAGAGAGCGGTGCGTTTTTCGACCCGGCGGAGAGCAAGATCTACCGCCATCCGACGTTTTACACCATCCCTGATGGCATCGAGCACATGTGAGGTCAGGGATGAAAACATTATCTGCATACGTCCTGCGTCTGGGCGACAACGGTCTGGTGCTCTCTCAGCGTCTGGGAGCCTGGTGTGGTCACGCGCCGGAGCTGGAAATTGACCTCGCACTGGCCAATATCGGTCTCGATCTGCTGGGGCAGGCGCGTAATTTCCTGACTTACGCCGCCGAACTGGAAGGCCTGGGTGATGAAGATACGCTGGCCTTTGGCCGCGATGAGCGTCAGTTCCGCAATGTATTGCTGGTGGAACAGCCTAACGGCAATTTCGCCGACACCCTCGTCCGTCAGTACTTTATGGATGCGTGGAACGTGGCGCTGTATGAGCGCCTGATCCACAGCAGTGACCGCCAGATTGCCGCTATTGCCGCAAAAGCGATTAAAGAAGCGCGCTATCACCTGCGCTTTAGCCGCGGCTGGCTGGTGCGCCTGGGTGACGGCACAGAAGTATCCGCACAAAAAATGCAGCAGGCGGTCAACAATCTGTGGCGCTTTACCGCTGAGCTGTTCGACGCCGATGACGTCGAACTGGAACTGGTTGCGTCCGGTATTGCCATCGACCCGCGCACGCTGCGTCAGGCATGGGAAAGCGAAGTGTTTGCTGGCTTGCAGGAAGCCGCCCTGAATGTGCCCGATGAAGTGGCGTATCGCACTGGCGGCAAGCGTGGGCTGCACACCGAACATCTGGGGCCAATGCTGGCAGAGATGCAATATCTCCAGCGTATGTACCCCGGGCAGCAGTGGTAAGAGAGGGGAATGTCATGCAACGTCTCGTGGACATCGCACCTGCACAAATCCCGCAAATCTGGTCGCTGTTAAGCCAGATCCCGGATCCTGAAGTCCCGGTTTTGACCATCACCGATTTAGGTATGGTGCGCAGCGTTTCCGCGCAGGGCGAAGGCTGGGTGATTGGCTTCACGCCAACCTACTCGGGCTGCCCGGCGACGGAACACCTGCTGGGAGCCATCCGCGACACGATGACTGCGCATGGCTTTACCCCGGTACATATCGTGCTCCAGCTTGAACCCGCCTGGACCACCGACTGGATGACAGCCGATGCGCGCGAACGTCTGCGTGAGTATGGCATCAGCCCGCCTGTAGGCCATAGCTGTCACGCCCATGTTCCTGCGGCGGTGAGCTGCCCGCGCTGTGCGAGCACCGATACCTCGCTCATCAGTGAATTTGGTTCAACGGCCTGCAAAGCGCTCTGGCGCTGCAACACCTGCCGTGAACCTTTCGATTATTTCAAATGCATTTGAGGCTGCCATGACAACGTTTCATTCATTAAAAGTGGCAAAAGTGGAACCCGAAACACGTGACGCTGTCACAATTACCTTTTCCGTGCCGCAGGAATTGCAGGATGCTTACCGCTTTCGCCCGGGTCAGCACCTGACCTTAAAGGCCACGCTGGGTGGTGATGAGCTTCGCCGCTGCTACTCCATCTGCCGTAGTACCGCACCGGATGAGATCAGCGTGGCGGTGAAAGCCATCGAAGGCGGGCGTTTTTCCCGTTATGCCCGCGATACGATTGTGCAGGGTATGACGATGGACGTCATGGTGCCGCAGGGCCATTTTGGCTATCAGCCCCGGGCCGAACGGGAGGGTCACTATCTGGCGATAGCGGCTGGATCGGGCATTACGCCGATGCTGGCTATTCTCTCCGCTACGCTGGCCACCGAGCCGAAAAGCCACTTCACCCTGATCTACGGCAACCGCAGCAGCCAGAGCATGATGTTCCGCGGCGCGCTGGCGGATCTGAAAGACAAATACCCGCAGCGCCTGCAGCTGGTCTCCATCTTCAGCCAGGAGCGGCTTGACAGCGATCTGCTTCACGGTCGCATTGATGGCGAAAAACTGCAGGCGCTGGCGAAAACCCTGATCAATTTCCGCCAGTATGACGAAGCCTTTATCTGCGGCCCGTCGGCGATGATGGACGACGCTGAAGCGGCGCTGAAAGCGCTGGGGATGGCAGAAAAATCTATCCACCTTGAGCGCTTCAACACGCCTGGCTCAGCGGTGAAACGCGCTGTAAACGTGCAGGTCGAAGGGCAGAAAGTCACCGTCCGCCAGGACGGGCGCGACCGTGAAATCACCCTGACGGCCGATGACGAAAGCATTCTTGATGCTGCCCTGCGCCAGGGGGCAGATCTGCCCTATGCCTGTAAAGGCGGCGTGTGTGCCACCTGTAAATGTAAAGTGGTGCGCGGCAAAGTGGATATGCTCACCAACTACAGCCTGGAGCCGGACGAGCTGGCTGCCGGGTATGTCCTGAGCTGTCAGGCGTTGCCGTTAACCGCTGACGTGATCGTCGATTTCGACGCGAAGGGGATGGCATGAGCGAACTGATTGTCACCCGTCATGGTCGTGTATTGCAGCTGACGTTGAACCGTCCGGCGGCGCGTAATGCGCTCAACAATGCGCTGTTAACGCAGATTGCTGAAGAACTGGAAGCCGCAGCGGCGAATACCGACATCTCCGCCTGTGTGATCTACGGCAACGAGCGCTGTTTCGCTGCCGGAGCCGATCTCAATGAAATGGCGGAGAAAGATCTGCCCGCCACGCTGAACGATATCCGTCCTCAGCTGTGGGCGCGGATCAACACCTTTAACAAACCTCTGATCGCCGCGGTTAACGGCTTCGCGCTGGGAGCCGGGTGTGAACTCGCGTTGCTCTGCGACGTGGTTATCGCCGGTGACAACGCCCGTTTTGGTCTGCCGGAAATCACCCTCGGCATTATGCCGGGTGCGGGCGGCACGCAGCGTCTTATTCGCTGTGTGGGCAAATCGCTTGCCAGCAAAATGGTGCTGACCGGGGAAAGCATTACGGCACAACAGGCGCAGAGCGCCGGTCTGGTCAGCGATGTGTTTCCGGCGTCGCTGACGCTGGAGTACGCCCTGAAGCAGGCCGCGCTGATGGCGCGCCACTCTCCGCTGGCGCTGCAGGCGGCGAAACAGGCGCTGCGCCAGTCTCAGGAAGTGCCGTTGCAGGCCGGGCTGGCCCAGGAGCGGCAGCTGTTTACGTTGCTTTCGGCGACTGACGATCGTCGTGAAGGCATCGACGCCTTCTTACAAAAAACGCACACCCCCGAACTTATAAAAGACGGACCGGTAAATTGTGGAATTATATTCTGAGTCATGTAGAAGCAAGGCGTAAGGACCCTTACGCGGAAACCGCCCGGAGCGTCTGAACAGCTTTAACGGACGTGATGCACCAGCAACTGCGGAGGTGCCTGAAGCAGCCGAGCGGGATGACCACCATCCGCTGTCGGGTTGAGTCACCGGGGCGGGACCGCGTATTCTGTGCGGGTCAGGATCTTAACGACCGCAACAGCGTACCGACCCGAACGGCCCGCGCTCCCGATTCTGGGAATGATCCGTTTGAACCCTTTACCAACCCGCTGTGCGCCGGTCCTGGCAAAAAACGCCGAAAACCGTAATTGCTGCGTCAACCGCGTGGCGGCCGGGGCGGGGCTACGCTGGCACACACGCTGCGACATGGGTGAATTGCCTGCCCGCCCTCCGACTAACTTGTGATGGCTTTAGCAAGCCTCGGGCTAGCTGCCCGACTGCGGTTGTACCTGGCTGCTGCCGCGCGTCCGCCCGGACGCGCCCGCGGCAAAGGGCTGCGCGTTGGCTCGGGGACAAACTCAGCCTGCCGAACAAGGGCCCAGGCGTGGCGGCATGATCTGGCTAGTGGTGCCGACGACGGAACAGCCTCTCCGTTACGCGCACAGCCAGGAATGCCGCTGCCACTTTGGCGCTCGCAGCCAACCTTTGGCCTGGGGCTGAATGTCAAGCAGGCGATTCAACGCCGCAGCAGACCGACAATACTCGCGACGCCCACCAGCCTTGATCTGCCGAGCCGTGACTATCAACCGGTCTGGCCGGCCGCGAGTGACGACTATCGGGAATGGTGTCCAAGCGCCTTTCTGGCGAAGCGCGCGCCGCAACTTTACGGGAGAATAACATACGCCATACCCTATCCGCACTGTCGCCGTGATTGGGAAGCGCCGCACGAATGGGGAGCCGGGATTGCCGAAGTGGCGGCAAGTCATGGTCATCAGGTGCTGGTTTATGACCTCGCTTCCGAGGCCGTTTCCCGCGCGATTGACGGTATTCGTCAGCGTCTGGCTTCCCGCGTGATGCGCGGAAAGTTGTCTGCGGACTCTGGCTCGCAGATCCTCGCAAGGCTGGTTCCGGTGACGGATATCTCTGCCCTTGCCGCAGCGGATCTGGTCATTGAGGCGGCCTCTGAACGGCTGGAGGTGAAAAAAGCGCTGTTTACACAGCTGGCGGAAATCTGCCCGCCGCAGACGCTGCTGACCAGTAATACCTCTTCAATTTCCGTCACCGCCATCGCCGCAGACATTCGCCACCCGGAGCGCGTCGCGGGGCTGCATTTCTTCAACCCGGCACCGGTGATGAAACTGGTGGAAGTGGTCAGCGGGCTGGCGACATCACCTGAAGTGGCCGATGCGTTGTGCGAGCTGGCGCTGAACTGGGGAAAACAGCCGGTGCGTTGCCAGTCAACGCCAGGTTTTATCGTTAACCGCGTGGCACGCCCGTTCTATTCCGAAGCCTGGCGTGCGCTGGAAGAACAGGTGGCCGCACCGGAGGTGATTGATGCCGCGCTGCGCGAAGGCGGTGGTTTCCCGATGGGGCCACTGGAGCTGACCGACATGATTGGTCAGGACGTCAACTTTGCCGTGACCTGTTCGGTGTTTAACGCCTTCTGGCAGGAGCGTCGTTTCCTGCCATCGCTGGTGCAGCAGGAGCTGGTACTGGCGGGACGATTGGGTAAAAAAAGCGGGCGGGGCGTTTACGACTGGCACGGCGATAAACCGGACGTGCAGTGGCTTGAGGCGGTCAACGACAGTTTTAGCCCGATGAGCGTCCAGAGAAAAAGTGACGGTGTCACGGAAATTGACGACGTACTGTTGATTGAAACACAGGGCGAAACTGCGCAGGCACTGGCGCTTCGGCTGAACAGCCCGGTGGTGGTGGTTGACCGTATTGAGCGCGATGTGGCCGTTATCGCGGCGGCGTCCAGCAATCCGCACACCGCCACGCAAAAGGCCATCTTCTGGCTGCAACAGCAGGGACACCGGGTGGTGCAAATTGCCGATTATCCCGGCCTGCTGGTCTGGCGGACGGTGGCGATGATTGCCAACGAAGCGCTGGATGCGCTGCAAAAAGGGGTCGCCAGCGAGAAGGATATTGATACTGCGATGCGTCTGGGCGTGAATTACCCGAGCGGCCCGATTGCATGGGGAGAACGCCTGGGCTGGCAACGCCTGCTCACGCTTTTGGAAAACCTGCAACGTCATTACGGTGAAGAACGTTATCGCCCCTGTTCACTGCTGCGCCAGCGGGCGCTTCTGGAGAGTAGCTATGAGTCATAACGCCTGGCATAACGCCCGCACCATGTATGAGCAGGATGCCTGCGCGCAGGCGCTGGGGATCGACATTATCGAGATGGATGACGGGTATGCGGTGGTGACCATGACCATCACCCCGCAGATGCTCAACGGCCATAAAACCTGCCACGGTGGACAGCTGTTCTCACTGGCAGACACCGCCTTTGCCTACGCCTGTAACAGTCAGGGACTGGCGGCGGTGGCATCGGGTTGCTCCATTGATTTTCTGCGCCCGGGTTTTGCCGGGGACACGCTGACCGCCACTGCGCGGGTGAAGCATCAGGGCAAGCTGACCGGCGTGTACGACATTGAAATCCAGAACCAACAACAGAAAACGGTCGCTCTCTTTCGCGGGAAATCTCACCGCATTGGCGGCAGTGTGACAGGAGAAGCCTGATGCGTGATGCATTTATTTGTGATGGTGTTCGTACCCCGGTTGGTCGCTATGGCGGCGGATTAGCGGGTGTACGTGCGGACGATCTGGGGGCAGTGCCGCTGCGTGCGCTGCTGGCACGCTACCCGCAGCTCGACCTGGAACGTATTGATGATGTGATTTTCGGCTGTGCCAACCAGGCGGGGGAAGATAACCGCAACGTGGCGCGCATGTCGGCGTTGCTGGCAGGTTTGCCGCAGACGGTTTCCGGTACCACCATCAACCGTCTGTGCGGTTCGGGGCTGGACGCGATTGGTTTTGCCGCTCGCGCTATCAAAGCCGGTGACGGCGATCTGATGATTGCGGGGGGCGTGGAGTCGATGTCCCGCGCGCCGTTTGTGATGGGTAAAGCCACGGCGGCGTTTCAGCGTCAGGCGGAGATCTTTGATACCACCATCGGCTGGCGATTTGTGAATCCGCTCATGCATCAGCAATTCGGAACTGACAGCATGCCGGAAACGGCAGAGAATGTAGCTGAATTGTTAAATATCAGCCGTGCCGATCAGGACGCGTTTGCCCTGCGCAGCCAGCAGCGTACCGCACAGGCGCAGCAGAATGGTGTTCTGGCGCAGGAAATTGTGCCGGTACGGGTGCCAGGTAAAAAGGGAACGGTGACAGAAATCAGCGTGGATGAGCACCCGCGCGCCGATACCACGCCTGAACAGCTCGCCGCGCTGAAAACCCCGTTTCGTAAAAACGGCGTGGTAACCGCGGGGAATGCCTCCGGCGTGAACGATGGTGCCGCCGCGCTGATTATCGCCAGCGAGCAAATGGCACTTGCGCAAGGTCTGGTTCCACGCACCCGGATCGTGGCGATGGCCACCGCCGGTGTTGAACCGCGTCTGATGGGGTTAGGCCCGGTGCCAGCCACCCGTAAAGTGCTGGAGCGCGCCGGTCTGAATATTAACGATATGGATGTCATTGAGCTTAACGAAGCCTTTGCTTCACAGGCGCTGGGCGTGTTGCGTCAACTGGGATTACCGGACGATGCCGCACACGTCAACCCGAACGGCGGCGCTATCGCATTAGGCCACCCGCTGGGAATGAGCGGTGCCAGGCTGGCACTGGCTGCCAGCAATGAGTTGCACCGACGCAACGGGCGCTATGCGCTTTGTACGATGTGCATCGGTGTGGGTCAGGGCATCGCCATGATCCTTGAGCGTGTTTGAGCGAATTACAATGTGAGTACCCTACAATGACAACGACAAATACAACAAAGCTTGATCCGATCGAAACTGCATCCATTGACGAATTGCAGGCTCTGCAAACCGAGCGCCTGAAGTGGACGCTGCATCATGCCTACAACAACGTTCCGATGTACAAACGTAAGTTTGACGCTGCGGGCGTTCACCCTGACGATTTCAAAGTGCTGGACGACATTCGCAAATTCCCGTGCACCACCAAGCAGGATTTGCGCGATAACTACCCGTTCGACACCTTTGCCGTACCGATGGAGCAGGTGGTGCGTATCCACGCCTCGTCCGGTACTACCGGTAAACCGACTGTCGTGGGTTATACCCAAAACGACATCGACAACTGGGCTAATATTGTTGCCCGCTCCCTGCGTGCCGCAGGCGGCAGCGCAAAAGATAAAATCCACGTGGCCTACGGCTACGGCCTCTTTACCGGCGGACTGGGGGCACACTATGGTGCTGAGCGTTTAGGGGCGACGGTGATCCCGATGTCCGGCGGTCAGACCGAGAAGCAGGCACAGCTGATCCGTGATTTCCAGCCGGACATGATCATGGTTACACCGTCCTACTGCCTGAACCTGATTGAAGAGCTGGAACGCCAGATGGGGGGCGATGCCAGCAGCTGTTCCCTGCGGGTGGGCGTGTTCGGCGCTGAGCCGTGGACACAGGCCATGCGCCGTGAAATTGAAAAACGACTGGGGATCACCGCCCTGGATATCTACGGGTTGTCAGAAGTGATGGGCCCGGGTGTGGCGATGGAGTGTATCGAAACCGCCGACGGCCCGACCATCTGGGAAGATCATTTCTACCCGGAGATCGTCAATCCGAACGACGGCACGGTGCTGGCCGACGGTGAGCAGGGCGAACTGCTGTTCACCACGCTGACCAAAGAAGCGTTGCCGGTGATCCGCTACCGCACGCGTGACCTGACGCGTCTGCTGCCGGGCACCGCACGCACTATGCGCCGTATGGATCGCATCAGCGGGCGCAGCGACGATATGCTGATCATCCGTGGTGTCAACGTATTCCCGTCGCAGCTTGAAGAAGAGATCGTCAAGTTTGAACACCTCTCTCCGCACTATCAGCTGGAGGTGAACCGCCGTGGGCATCTTGATTCGCTTTCGGTGAAGGTGGAGCTGAAAGAGAGCAGCTTAACGCTCACTCACGAGCAGCGCTGCCAGGTTTGTCATCAGTTGCGCCACCGCATTAAATCAATGGTTGGGATCTCCACCGATGTGATGATCGTTAACTGTGGCAGCATTCCGCGCTCTGAAGGGAAGGCCTGCCGGGTGTTCGACCTGCGTAAGGTGGCGGCGAACAGCTAAGGCCAGACGTGTCACCCTGGCTCTCTCCCTTTGGGGAGAGGGCTGGGTGAGGGAACCAAACCGCACAACATTTTATGCTATGATTCATCCAGGAAAAAAATCACAACAGAATGAATCACATGAATAAACTCGACGCCTTCATCCAGCACGCAGTCAGCTCCGTTCCCATCAGCGGGACATCGCTTATCTCTTCCCTATACGGTGATGCACTTTCCCATCGAGGCGGTGAAATCTGGCTCGGCAGCCTGGCCGCTTTACTTGAAGGCATGGGGTTTGGTGAACGTTTTGTGCGTACCGCGCTGTTCCGCCTTAACAAAGAGGGCTGGCTGGATGTTTCCCGCATTGGGCGTCGCAGCTTTTACCGTCTGAGTGATAAAGGACTGCGTTTGACCCGTCGCGCGGAGAATAAAATCTACCGTGCAGAGCTGCCCGCATGGGACGGCAAATGGCTGCTGCTGCTCTCTGAAGGTCTGGACAAAACGACCCTCGCCGATGTGAAAAAACAGCTTATATGGCAGGGGTTTGGCACGCTTGCGCCGAGCCTGATGGCCTCGCCATCTCAGCATCTGGCGGATGTGCAGTCCCTGTTGCATGACGCGGGCGTGGCGGAAAACGTCATCTTCTTCGAGGCTCACTCACCGCTGGCACTGTCCCGCGCTGCGCTACGCTCCCGGGTAGAAGAGTGCTGGCAACTGACAGAACAAAACGTCATGTACGAGACGTTTATCGACTCATTCCGGCCGTTGTTGCCGCTGCTGAAAGAGGCTGCGCCGGAAGAGTTGACGCCAGAACGTTGCTTCCAGATCCAGCTGTTACTGATCCATTTTTATCGTCGTGTGGTGCTGAAAGACCCGCTGTTGCCGGAAGAGTTACTACCAGCGCACTGGGCAGGGCAAAGTGCCCGACAGCTCTGCATCAATATTTATCAGCGTGTGGCACCGGGAGCGCTGGCGTTTGTCAGTGAGAAAGGCGAAACCTCCGTCGGTGAACTGCCCGTGCCTGGCACGCTCTACTATCAACGCTTTGGTGGTCTTACAAGCGCATAAGGAGTGAGGATGCCTGTTTATCAAATTGACGGTCTGACGCCGGTCGTGCCTGACGAGAGCTATGTTCACCCGACGGCGGTACTTATTGGTGATGTGATCCTGGGTAAAGGTGTTTACGTTGGCCCAAATGCCAGCCTGCGCGGCGATTTTGGCCGTATTGTGGTGAAAGACGGTGCCAACATTCAGGATAACTGCGTGATGCATGGTTTCCCGGAGCAGGACACCGTGGTCGAGGAAGACGGGCATATTGGCCACAGCGCCATTCTGCACGGCTGCATTATCCGGCGTAACGCACTGGTCGGGATGAATGCGGTGGTGATGGACGGCGCGGTGATCGGCGAAAACAGCATTGTCGGTGCGGCGGCGTTTGTGAAGGCGAAAGCGGAAATGCCTGCCAACCATTTGATTATTGGCAGCCCGGCCAAAGCGATTCGTGAGCTGAGTGAACAGGAAATAGCGTGGAAGATGCAGGGCACGCGGGAATACCAGGTGCTGGTGGAACGCTGCAAGCTGACGATGCATCAGGTTGAACCGCTGCGCGAGGCAGAACCCGGGCGGCAACGGCTGATATTTGATGAGAATTTGAGGCCAAAGTCGGCGGGGTGAGTGGGCTTGAGGTCAGCCCGTTAGCCACGTCTGTCTCAGGTCGCAGACAGACGTGGCTAACGGGCTGATTAAGCGAACAGGTACGAGTATTTCTGTCGCCGGGTTCAATAATGGTAGCTGGTCAGGGGCGCGAATTGAAATATGATAGGGGGCTAAACGTTAGCTGACAAAACGAGAGGGATTTCGTCATATGGAAAAGAAAATCTTCATACTGATTGCTCTGGCCGGTTTAGCTGCGGGTTGTGCGCCGTTACATCCTTCCGGGTGCCATAAAACCACGGCAACGGGCAGTTGCGGTTCTGGCCGCTGGGACGATCAGGATGAGTGGGGCGCTCAGGCCCGGGCAATCAAAGCGGCTATTAATGCCAAACTTGTTGCACCACAAAGCTGGAAAGGGAAAAAATGCAGATTGCATATCGAGTTTGCTCAGGATGGCACTGCTTCAAATATTTCGACCAGTGATGGTAATAAAGCATATTGTGAAGCGTTAAAATCCGCTGCTCAGAAAGCCACATTCCCCGCCTTTACCCATCCGGAGGTATATGGAGATTTCCAAAAATCGCGCTTTGATATGCTCGGCTAGTTCATCACCTCCACGTGGCTAAGCGACAGGCAGCGGGTTCTTCCCGCCATTTATGTTGCGTATAATGCGGTGTCGATACAATTCTGATAATTGCTGTGACTAATAATATGAATCTCAATCGCTTTTGTTATCTGCTACTGATCTTCGCGGCATTCGGGAGCCTTTTTACGTCGTATCCCTTTGTCACGTGGCTTCTGCTTGTCAACGTACTGACACTGACGATTTACGGCATAGACAAAATGGCGGCGCGTAAGGCCTGGCGCAGGGTGCCAGAATCTACTTTGCTGGTGTTTGGATTGATGGGGGGGTGGCCGGGGGCGATTGTGGGTCAACAGCTCTTTCGCCATAAAACACAAAAGCAACCATTTAAAACATATTTCATCATCAGCGTGGTATTGAGTCTCTCAGTGATGGTGGCGGTTTATCAGTACTCTCCATTTTTCCCTTCCTGAACAGGTAATACCCCTAAAGAAAGTGCATGGTTAGCCGATATTGGTGAAGCTTTACTCTGTTCTGGGGTAAAGCCACATCACTAAGATCGAACATATCAATAAGGATGAATAATGAACGACACCTCTTTTAAATGGACGTGTATTACATGTGACAAGGAGATCCCGCAGCATCTTGAATATTGTGCTGAGTGTGAGGAAAAACGATATCGTAAAATAGGCGGTTTGTTATATCTGCCACTGATCAATATACTGTTTATCGCTTACTCTTACTTCAACTCTCTGGCAGTAACTTTAAGTGCTGGCATGGGAACGTTAGGTCGTCTTCCGATCTCCCAGACTATCTATCTCTTTATTGCTGCTGGGGTTAACTTAATTTTCCTGCTCTTTGTCATTTATATTGTTTCTCTGTTTTTACGTAAAAAGAAAGAGTTACCCCTGGCTTATTGTGCATTGCTTGTTTCGAGTATCACTCTTATGCTAATTGATCGGGTAGCCACTTCTTACATATTCCCGCAACTCACCCTGGACTTTGCTCAGGTGATGCCTGTTATTACATATGTGATTTACGCTTGTATATGGATTCCGTACTTCCGCACCTCCGTACGGGTTAAAAAGACGTTCATTTGGTAGGCGAACCAGGCAGTCAGTAAACGATATTAAAGGATTTTTGGTGGATTTGATTCCCGGTATTGAACAAGCTGAATCTGTTGAAGTCTCAGATTGTCAGGGCTGCAACTGCAGCCCTGCGCCTGGAGCGGACATTACAAAAGTGAAAGAAGGAATATCTCATTCGAGATAACCAGGGCAGCAATTATTCGGTAGCATTCCGCTTATCTGTGATTTCTGTCAAGGTTTGTTGATTTTTTTTATTGACAGTAAATTCGTAAAGCACTCATAACTACCTCATCATACTCCCATAACTCTACGCCCGCTGGGATAAGATGTTTAAACCTATTTATATAATACTGACACAAACTTTCATCATTTTTCTCTCTTTTATCTTTAAGGGTAAACATTATTTTACGATAGTCAACTGGTGAATGATTGAAATATAGCATTGCTTCGTTCCATACAGTTAACTTGGCACTTGGTACATTATTTCCGATTGTCCAACGATGAGATTTGCACTCAACTATAATTTTTTGTTTGGAACAGCCTAAATCAAATCGATGAGGTTTCTTTATACTACCTACTCCCACCATTACTTTATGATTTCGTTCCAATAAAATGCCTTGCTCTCTGAAAAATAATTGTGCTTTAAGCTCAAAATCAAGACCAACGTGAGCGTTAGACACAGAACCAATACGTTGAAATGCCTTTCCCATCAGAATAAACTCCATAACAGTATTTTTATTCAAACTATGTTACATGAAAATCGTATTAGTCCTCCTGGATTAAGGATAGCGTTGCATCGACCCGTTGAACTCACAGCCAGAAGCGAACACCACTTACCCCCGTAGCCACGGTGTGATCGTCAACCCGGTAAGCAAGCCTTCAGGGCTAAGCAGGCGAGTAACGGTTTGCCCCCACGGTTCGGTGCGGTTAGCCACCAGCAGGCGATAGCCTTTTTCACTCAGGATACGGGTAGCTGAAGCGAGATCCTGCACCTCATATTCAATCCATCCCTGCGGTATCGGGTGGTCGGCTGGCCACTGCTCCTCGCCAAAACATGATGTTGCAGCCTGCGATAGCGGCCAGACGGCAAAATGTTTAACTCCCTTTAACATACCTTCTTCGGCAAGAAGATAGTCGCAGTTACCCTCCATTGGCTTAAGCGGCAATCCGAGTGTCTCGACATAAAACCCTGCACTGGACTCTGTATTTCGCGAAATGGGCCCGAAACCCGCGACAAACAAAACCTCAACGCCTGGTAAAATCTGCGACATATCCACCCCCTTAATTGCCTGAAATTAATTCTGAATTTATATTACGGCTGGCCTAAACGCTACCCTCAATTCTGGTATCTCATTCACTGTACGGGTTTAGCACCACGGGTTTAAATGTCAGGGCTATGACAATCAAAACAGGACGATCCACGCAATTAATGGCATGAGTGTAGCAATCATATATCTGCCACCTTGCACTTTGTTGTCTGGAGTACCCGAGCAGGGTACTCCAGTGCAATGCGGCCTTTTATATCAGGCCGCCAGTTCGGGCATTTGCTCCTTCACGAAATTCAATACCTTCTTCGCGTCCAGGGACGCATAGGGCAGACTCTCAATAATGGCGATTGAACGCGTATTGCCAACCGTTTCTTTTATCTCATCAAGTTTGTATTGAATGTGCGGCGCAATGAGAAAACCGTCAAAAGCGGGGGCGACACTGGCGAAGTTATCCAGCCCGACAGCGCTAATCATCAGCGGATAGCCTTCCCGTTCAGCCAGAGACTGCATCTTTTTGGCGAGAGAGTTTGCGGTATTACCGAACAAACAACATATCAGAAGCTTTTTCATGTTTTTTACCTCCTGAAAACCGCTCACAGGGTATTCCTGGCATCATTCCTGAAATGAGTGCTACATCTTATTTTGTGACAAATAATGGATGTCGACTCTCAACGACTTATTACCGTTTAAGCCAGTCGAGAAAAAACTGGCTAAAAGCAGAGACCTGAAGCGGCTGTAATTTGCGTTGCGGGTAAACAAACTGCAGCCCGACATCTTTGCGGTCGTATCGGCTAAATCCGGTAAAACTGTCGGCAAACAGCACCGTGAGTCTGCCGGTCTCAACATCGTCTTTCACATCCCACCACGATTTTCCTGCTATACCCGCCCCACTGAGCGCCCACTGGCGAAGCAACGCCCCGTCGTCACACACCATCGCTGGTTCTACGCGAACGACGGTTTCTTCACCCTCATTTTCAAAACGCCATTCGTTCATTACCACCCCCTGAGACTCAAGTGCCAGACACCGGTGATGGGCTAAATCTGCAAAAGTGGAGGGGGTACCACGATCGTTCAGATAAGCCCTGGCAGCGACCAGAACCCGGTGATTCGGGCGGATATTTCTGACGACAAGGCTGCTGTCCGGCAGGTTGCCGAAACGAATGCTCATATCCAGCCGGTTAGCGACCAAATCCTCAACATGCTCCCTTAAGTAGATGAAAAAGTTCACTTCAGGATGGAGCCGGGAAAATTCGATAACGGCGGGGCTAAGGTACTGCCTGCCAAAGTCAGAGGGGGCGGAGAGACGAATATTGCCACTGAGAACACCTTCTTTTTGTGTCAGTAACGACTCGGCGTGATGCATCTCTTCCAGTACGCGCAGCGCGGCATGGTAAAACTCTTCGCCTGCGCGGGTGAGCGTGATGGAACGTGTAGAACGATGGAACAGACGAGTCTGGTAACGCTCTTCAATTGCCTTCAGGCGGGCCGTCATGGTCGCAGGAGATAGCGACAGGCGTCGTCCGGCGGCGGAAAGGCCTCCTGCCTCGGCGACTTCAACCAGCAATGCCATGTCTTCAAGTTTGCCCATTATTCATTTTTTCCGAAAAGTGCATCTGTTTTTCGTGTAATTATCAAAGTCAGTAGCCATCTGTAAAGTGTTTTCATCCAAAGCACAAGGGATGAAATCATGAACCGTATTTCACTTTTTGAACGTTACAGGTTGGGTAAACAGGACCTGAAAAATCGTATCGTTATGGCACCGATGACGCGCGCGCGCTCCCTTCAGCCGGGAAACATTCCGTCCTCCCTGATGGCTGAGTATTACCGGCAACGAACCAGCGCAGGATTGATCATCACGGAAGCCACACAGATCTCTCCCCAGGGCCAGGGATATTCATGGACACCCGGGATCCATTCGCCTGACCAGGTTACAGGGTGGCAACTCACCACGGGGGCAGTGCATCGGGCGGGAGGTGTGATTTTTTCTCAGCTCTGGCACGTTGGCCGGATGTCGCATGCCAGTTTTCACCAGGATGGAAAGCCCGTAGCCCCGTCAGCCCTGGCTCCTGACGCAAAGGTGTGGGTAGTGAATGACAAAGGTGAAGGCCAAATGGTTGACTGCCCGCAACCGAGAACGCTTTCACGTAAGGATATTCACGGCATTATTGCTCAGTATCGTCAGGCTGCATTGAATGCTGTTCAGGCCGGGTTTGATGGCGTGGAAGTCCACGGGGGAAACGGCTATCTGATCGACCAGTTTTCGAACAAGTTTCGCTGCGTCCAAACATCAAAACAACCGCACG
>JGI20225J20221_1001668_pt1 | contig 21024 bp, 20 predicted proteins | sample BioMet4_FD_20221 | JGI IMG/M metagenome (IMG submission 20221)
GCACCCCTCGTTTCGGGCTTAGCCAGCCTTTCTCGATGCGTTTACCAAACTTGGGTCCGATGGGGACCACGGAACTTTGGTTACCATCGACGGTGATGAGCTGCGGCCATTGCGTTACCCACCGAAGCCGGATGAACCGCCTCTCGGTCGAAATGGTCCCGCGATTTGGAAAAAAGCGCACCGTCAACCTTCGTCGACAACTACGGAGGCACCGGAAAACAGAACAGAGGTTCTGCCTTCGCGTTTTCGAACCTTCTCGTCAATTGGCTCGGAATGCATCGCGGTTGCCAGGCGACCAACATTGCGCCGCCTCCACAACCTAGCGAAAGCAATCGATGCAGTGGTGCCATCGCCAAGAATCCGGCGTTGACCCCGCTTGAGATCATGCAAAATTATCTCCACGGTCCTGCTTTCCAACTGGGTGGGCGTTCATCTTTGGGCACCCCGCAAAAGGCATCTTGGGCTATTTCCACAAACCGTTACCGGCTCGGTCACCATCCGCAGCAAATACCACATCGCAAGAAGAAGATACAGGCAAAGGCCGCATTCATCGTCCCCGAGATCCTTACTCAGGTTGAACAAAGCCGATGATGATCGCAGAACATGGCCTCAACTCGTTCGCGATAAAAGTCATCGATGGACATTCCGATATTCGTGATGAGTCGAAACAAAGGAAGGCACCGGGTCGTTCATCGAAGTCAAACTGCGGATTACGGTTCCGGAGGTGGTGCCAACAATTATTGAAGCACCAACCCAGCCTCCAAATCAATTTCGGCGTCATCAATCTCTGCCTTGTCGAGGGGCGCGGGCCGAAGATTCTTCCGATCACTTTCCTTATCACAAACTACGTTGATTTCCCAGATTTCCGTTTTGACCGCGTCGGACCCAACTTCTTGTTGAAGCGGGGATCTCGCAGCGCGATCACATTCGTCCGTCGGCCTTATCACCTGGCCCACGATCCACATCGGACGAAGTCATTCACCATCATTACGGGATTCCGAAGACCGATGGACGAATCGAAGCGGGCGTTGAAACTGAAAGCTTTCGCGGTTTCACTGACGATCAGACTGACGCGGATCTTGGCGATGACCCCTTCGCCGCCTTGAGGGTTTTGGAGCAATCAAGTTGCAAGACGGAACACACGGAAATCCACAAGAAACATCCGCAAGAGTACAATCGGCTTCTCCTCCAGCCCAAAGACAACATCGTTGGATTCCTCATGATCAAAGAGTTGGGACGGAAATCAAGACAAATTCGGGATAAGCGCCTGACCGACATCTCAGGACGAGGCTGCCAATATCGATAACGAGATTTGATCCCCAGACGAGATTCATCGTTGTTTTGGACTAAAAACGGCTATCTCAAACAGGATGTCCACCCAGACTTTCGCCGCGCAAATCGCCGCGGTCGCGGCGTTCAAAGGCATTCGACGGACGGGCCGGGGGGACCACGGGTCAACATTATGCTCCCACCACCATCCAAAGAACTCCACCGGGCCTCTTATTCCTTTTACGGTCCTTAAGGCAAGCGTTTACCACTTGCGGGGTTAACATGATCCCCGATTGGCGCCCGCGATTGCCAAGGCATGCCGGCGATCAACACTCCTTGAACCTCGACCAAGCGAGGAAGGTTTATCCTCCGATGTTTCCGTGCGATGATTACCCAGGAAAAGCGACTTCCTCTCTTTGCAACGGTCGAATGGCGTTGTCAAAGACACGAAACTCAGCGGAATTCGCCTTCAAATCCACAGAACGGCAAACGGGCCGCTGGGTTCTCCGCGAGGCGACCAGCTCCTCGGATTGTCAAACGGGGGCACCAATGGAACGCGATCATCTCCCTCGCCCTCGAGCATGGCAAGGTCTGCTCCTTTATGGAGGATGGCCGTTTCGAAGCGATGTGGGCCGGAGCGCAGGCGGCGTCAGCGGCCATGGAACCTCCAAGATGGTTCGCACCTTGTTCGACATCACCACTCCCGCTTGAAGGCGATAAAATCTTGGTTTTTGACTTCGCTTGCGTATGGCAAGAATCTCCTACGCCACAAAGCTACCGACCACTTTCCGATGGCCCACCACTACGATGGCTTACACGTTTCCTCACCAACTCGCGGCGCAAAGCGTCATCTCGTTAAAGAGTTTCGGAAAAAGAATGGCGACTACCACTGCGATGCGAGCGGTTCCATTGGTTCCGGTTTGACATCGAGGAGCTGGTCGCCTTTCGCGAGGACCCAGCGCCCGTTTAGCGTTCTTTGAGGATTGAAAGGCGAATTCGGCTGAGTTTCGTCGTCCGTTTGACAACCGCCCATGGACCGTTTGCAAAAAAGAAGAGAAAGTCCGCCTTTTTCTGGGTAATTCATCCGCTAATCATCGCACGGAACAATCGAGATAACCTTCTCGTCTTGGTCGAGGTTCAAGAGGTTGATCGCCGGCATGCCTTTGGCATCCCGCGCGCCATCCGGAATCATATAGCCGCGTAAAGTGTAGACACTGCCGAGCGAAGAGAAGAACAACAAATCGGTGTGAGTCTTGGTGTGGAGCATGATGTTGACCGTGTCCCCCGCCGTCGTCGAAATGCCTTTGACGCCGCGACCGCCGCGATTTTGCGCGCGGAAAGTCTGGTCGGACATCCGTTTGAGATAGCCGTTTTTAGTCAAAACAACGATGATCTCGTCTTGGGGGATCAAATCTTCGTTATCGATATTGGCAGCCTCGTCTGAGATGTCGGTCAGGCGCTTATCGCCGAATTTGTCTTTGATTTCGTCCAACTCTTTGATCATGAGATCAACGATGTTGTCTTTGCTGGAGAGAAGCCGATTGTACTCTGCGATGTTCTTGGTGAGTTCCGTGTGTTCGTCTTGCAACTTGGATTGCTCCAAACCCTCAAGGCGGCGAAGGGTCATCGCCAAGATCGCGTCAGTCTGATCGTCAGTGAAACCAAAGCTTTCGTTCAAACGCCGCTTCGATTCGTCATCGGTCTTCGAATCCCGAATGATGTGAATGACTTCGTCGATGTGATCGTGGCAGGTGATAAGGCCGACGACGATGTGATCGCGCTGCGAATCCCGCTTCAACAAGAATTGGGTCCGACGCGTCAAAACGGAAATCTGGAAATCAACGTAGTTTTGAAGTAAGGCAGTGATCGGAAGAATCTTCGGCGCGCCCTCGACAAGGCAGAGATTGATGACGCCGAAATTGATTTGGAGCTGGGTGTGCTTCAATAAATTGTTGGCCACCACCTCCGGAACCGAATCGCGTTTGACTTCGATGACGACCCGGATGCCTTCCTTGTTCGACTCATCACGAATATCGGTGATACCATCGATGACTTTATCGCGAACGAGTTGAGCCATGTTCTCGATCATCATCGCTTTGTTCACCTGATAAGGAATCTCGGTGACGATGATGCGGGCTTTGCCTGTATCTTCTTCTTCGATGTGGTATTTGCTGCGGATGGTGACCGAGCCGGTGCCGGTTGTGAAATAGTCCAAGATGCCTTTGCGGCCCAAGATGACGCCACCAGTCGGGAAATCAGGACCGTGGAGATAATTTTGCATGATCTCAAGCGGGGTCAACGCCGGATTCTTGGCGATGGCCACCACCGCATCGATTGCTTCGCTGAGGTTGTGAGGCGGCATGTTGGTCGCCATGCCAACCGCGATGCCTTCCGAGCCATTGACGAGAAGGTTCGGAAAACGCGAAGGCAGAACCTCTGGTTCTTTTTCGGTGCCATCGTAGTTGTCGACGAAGTTGACGGTTGCCTTTTTCCAAATCGCGGACCATTTCGACCGAGAGGCGGTTCATCCGGGCTTCGGTGTAACGCATGGCCGCGGCCTCATCACCGTCGATGGAACCAAAGTTGCCCGTGTCCATCGACCAAGGTGTAACGCATCGAGAAAGGCTGGGCTAAGCGAACGAGGGTGCAGTATAAAGCGCGTCGCCGTGCGGGTGGTATTTTCCCCCATGACATCACGACGATACGGGGCGGACTTCTTGTAAGGGTTTTGCCCGGCTCAATGCCCTTCTTCGTTCATCCCAAAGATGAATGGCGGCGTTGAACGGTTTCAAACCATCGCGAACGTCCGGAATGCCCGGGAGACGATAACGGACCATCGAATATGAAGTAGGAAGGCGTCTGGGACTTTCGTCCGGTCACTCTCGCGGTCCAAATCAAGGACCGGCACAAATGCCAGCGACTGCCGTGCTTTGCTCTTTTTCCTCAGGGGTCCTCGCTGTAGCCCGGGGCCGCGGGTTGTTTTTGTTATCATTCGTTATCCATTTGGGTTCTTCCTCCTAATCAGATATCGAGATTCTTAACGAATACAGCGTTCTTCGAAAATGGAAATCTTGCGCGGCTCGACATTCGTCCAACCACATGAGTTTGGTTCGCTGGAAGGCTTTTCGGCTTTTTGGTCGTCCATCGTCGATGGTTGATGCGGATCATCTTGCGGGCTTTTCGGGATCCATAGGTGGTTTCCCCAAAGCTGGTTTGGGCGTCCATTTCGGCCAAGTCCTTTTAGGCGTCTGGAAACGGATATCCCGCCCTTGAGCTGGAGATCCCGAGGGATTTTGTAAGTTCTTTCGAGTGTTGGGTTCGTTGTAGGGGCGTTAAATAGGCTTGGCCGAGACCTTTGTTAGTCGGATCTTATAAAGCGGGCGGTTGAGAAGCGATGTAGACTGCTTGCCCGTATATCGATCAAAGGGGTCTCATGGAAAGCGGTAGGAAGAAAGGTCCAAAGGAGAAATCCGGAACCATCAACATCGGCATCGGTCATGATGACAATTTTGTGATAGCGAATCTTCGTGATATCGAAGTTTTCGCGAATGCCAGCGCCGATTGCAGTAATCATATTGCCGATTTCGGCATTCTTGAAAATGCGGTCTTCCCGGGCTTTTTCAACGTTCAAAATCTTGCCACGAAGCGGCAGAATGGCTTGAGTCTTGCGGTCGCGGCCGTTCTTAGCTGAGCCGCCGGCGGAATTACCCTCGACGATGTAAAGCTCGCATTCGGCAGGATCTTTACTGGAGCAATCAGCCAATTTGCCTGGGAGCGTGGTGACGCCCAAGGCGGTTTTGCGAATCGATTCACGAGCGACTTGAGCGGCCATGCGGGCTTTGCCAGCCAGCCGGACTTTCTCGATGATCAATTTTGCCTGATCAGGATGCTCAAGCAAGTATTGCATGAGTTGATCGCCGACCAAGGTGGAGACAATCTTCCGGACTTCAGAGTTGCCAAGCTTGGTTTTGGTCTGGCCTTCGTATTGCGGATTCGGATGCTTGACCGAAATGACGCACGTCAAACCTTCGCGGCAATCGTCGGTCGTGAAGTTCGGCGCTTTTTCATCGAGCAGCTTAAATTGACGGGCGTATTCGTTAATCGTGCGGTTAAGCGCGAGGTTGAAACCCTCGACGTGGGTCCCACCCTCTTTGGTTGAAATGTTGTTACAGAAGGAATAAACGCCATCCGAGGAGTAATAGTCAGTCCATTGCATCGCGACTTCGCCATAGATTCGCTCTTTGGCTCCGTCGAGCAAGGTAACCTCTTCGGCGCCTTGGCAATAAATCACTTCGTTGTTGATTGGAAGCTTGCCGGTATTGATGAACGAAACGTATTCTTTAATTCCGCCATTGTAAAGGAAAACATCAGTGACCGGTTGTTCGGGGCGAAGATCCGTTAAAGAGATTTTTACGCCTCCATTAAGGAAGGCCATCTGACGAAGGTGGTTTTTGATAGTTTCGTAATTGTAAACAATCGTCTCGGTAAAGATTTCAGGGTCCGGCAAGAAGCTGACAATCGTGCCGTGATCTGTGCAATCGCCGATTTTCTTCAGATGCTCGTTAATCTTGCCACCGTTGGTGAATTTGATGAAATAGATGCCACCGTCTTTGTGAACCGTGACCTCCATCCAAACCGACAGTGCGTTGACAACCGAAGCGCCGACGCCGTGCAAGCCGCCGGAAACTTTGTAACCGCCGCCATCGCCGAATTTGCCGCCAGCGTGCAGAATCGTAAAAGCGGTTTCAACGCCAGAGAGGCCGCTCTTTTTAACCAGGTCGACCGGAACGCCGCGTCCGTTATCTTGAACGGTGATGGAGTTATCCTTGTTGATTGTGACTTCAATGGCGTCGCAATAGCCCGCCAAGGCTTCATCAATCGAGTTATCGACGATTTCCCAAACTAGATGGTGCAAACCCGGAGCTGCAGTGGTCGCGATGTACATGCCCGGGCGTTTGCGAACCGCTTCGAGGCCTTCCAAAACCTGGATGTTGTCGCCGGTGTACTTCTCATCGGCTTTTTCAATCGCCTTTTCGTTGGTCACATCCTCTTTCTTGTATTGGAATTTATCCTCCTCTTCAAGTGATTCCTTGCTGACGCCACTTTCTTTGGCGGCTTCGAGCGTTGCGGAATCCTCATCGGCCGTAGCTTCGGGGGTTACGACTTTCTTTTCTTCATCTGCCATAGTGTTTTATATCCTCCTGGTGGCTTTATGCGAAGAGACATCGATGGTGATGGCTCCGTCAATCGGAATTTGGGTCCCCGTCACGAATGCTTGATTGAGCCTCTTGATCAGAGCGCTGAGACGGGAAGCGTGCTCAACGTCAAGCTCGGAATAGATATCATCCAAGACGGCCAGCGGTTTTTTCTCCTCGTCTTCGATCAGGAAGTAAGGCGAGAGTTTGAGAGCGATCGCCGCCAAGCGGTTTTCGCCTTGCGAGCCATAAACACCGACATCTTCCCCATCAAGGAGAAGCGAGAAGTCTTCCCGTTGGAGTCCAACCGACGTCGCTTTGTGGTAGAGATCCCCCTCCAAAGCGCGTTGATAGGCTTTTTTTGCTTCTTCGACGAATGCGGCCCCTTTAATGAAGGGCCGGTAAGCGATCAGAAGCGTTCTGGATTGCCCATAGAGCTCGCTTTCGAGAGAACTAAGGACTTTGTTCAAGGAATCGACGTAGAGGCGCCTATAACGCTCTAGCGGCTCGCTTACCTCGATTAGGGAATACGGTCACGACCCCGAGGTAAGNGGAGTCGGGCTTCGGCGACTTCAGGGTGGCGTTGCGCTCTTCGAGAAGCCGATTGTGCTTGCCGATGAGAGCAAAGTAATCGAGCGACTGTTTGGAGAGATTCACGTCTAGAAAGTTGCGCCTTTCGCTTGGGCTCCCACGAAAGATGCCGGTGTCTTCGGGAGAGAAAAGAACAACGTTAACTAATTTGGAGAGTTCGCTGAGCCGATGGATCGGTTTTTCATTGATCAGGATCTTTCTTCCGGTTGGGGTCAGGTAGATCTCAATACGGCGGGTCAGATCATTTTCGGTGATTTCGGCCTCAATAGAGGCGGCGCTTTCGCCATAGCGGATCAAGGCCCGATCGTCATTCGTCCGCCAGCTTTTAGCGAGCGAGAGGTAGTAGATGGCTTCGGCCAGATTGCTCTTACCAGTGCCGTTTGCTCCCTCGATCAGGTTGACGCCATTAGCGAATTCGAGCGAACACGAGGGGTAACTCCGGAAGTTCCGGAGCGTAAGTCGCGTTAGCTTCATCGGCTCACGATCTTGAAGTCGCCTTCCACAAGAGAGATGACATCGCCCGGCCGCAATTTGCGGCCACGCCGATTCTCTTTCTCTTGGTTGACCAGGACCTCATGGCTGGCTAAATAACTTTTGGCCATTCCGCCCTCCTCAACGATCCGCGCGAATTTCAAAAACTGCCCCAAGGTGATGTACTCACCGACAATGGCAATTTCTTTCGTTTCGGTTTCCGAGATTTTTCCCATGGTTATAGTTTACTACTACGTAGTAAAAAAAGGAACGTATTTCGTTCCCTTTTTTGAGCCTTATTTTTAAATGGTTTATTTTGGCCTATCGCGTCCTCATAGGCGTGATTAATTCGACCACAGAGTCATCTTTGGGGTTCCGGATGACAAACGGCTTCATTTCGCCGATAAACGAAAGAACAACGTCCTCGCTTCCGAGCGCTCGAACCGCCTGGGTAACAAACATCGCGTTAAAGGCGATTTCCAGTCGCTCGCCGGTGTATTGAATCGTGGTTAGGCGTTCGACGCCCGAACCGGTCTGATCGCTGGTGGAGGAGACTTCGACTTGTTCATCATCCATCGAGAGCTTAACCACCGGAGCGTGGTCGGTCGCCAAAACGGAGACGCGATCGATGGCGCCGAGCAGTTGTTGGGCATTGACCTCGAGGAAGAACGAGAAATTCTGAGGAATGATGCTGCTCGAAACCGGATATTCGCCCGAAATCAAGCGGCTCGACACCAGTGTAGTGCCAAAGCTGAAGATGATCTTTTCGGCATTGGCCGAAATCTCAACGCTGTCGTTGCCTTCGAAGAGGGTGACAATATCGGCGAGGGTTTTGGCGGGAACGTTCACGGAGAAACGAAGCGAAGGATCAACGGCGACGGATTTACGGGAAAGCCGGGCGGAATCGGTCGCTGTGGCGGTTAATTTTCCGCCTTCGGCGCGCAGGTTGATTGCCATCAAGATTGGGCGGGTATCTTTATCGAGAGCGGCGAAGGCAGTCTGACTAACGAGCGCCGAAACGTCCCCGCAGGAAAGAACAAATGGGTTACCGGCTTTTTCAAAATCGATATGCGGATACTCTTCGGCTGAGATGCAGTTGAGTTTGAAGGTGGCTTTGCTATCATCGATTTTGGCGATAACGTTATCGATGATTTCCATCGAGACCTCTTCGCCTTCGAGTTTACGAACGACTTCGGTGATGACGTGAGCGTTAACAAGCGTCGACCCCAGAGAGGAGTTACGGATAATTTCTTTGTCGTTTAGAACGTTCGGAACAAGAGTCCAAATGGTGATGTCGCCATTTGAGCCGGTGATCTCCAGCCCTCTCGCCGTGAGTTCGAGTTTAAAACAAAGGTACATCGGATTGGGGTTCTTGTTTCCGATTGAGTGTCCAGCGATGAGCAATCCTTTTAAAAATTGGTTTTTATCAATGGTGAAACGCATATTGTTCTCCTTTGTTTATTTTTGTCGTAATAATACTAATACTAATAATGGTTTTGTGAGAAATGTGGATAACTCTCTTTTTCGGTAACTTTTATTGTACCATCTTCGCAGGATGACCTACCACACCTTTCTTCGACCTTTCCTTAGGCTTTGAGGCGGACTTGAAGCTCGTTGACCGCCTTGGCGAGTTCCTTGTCGGTTTTGATGGAGTTTTCCACTTTTTGCACACCGTTCATCACCGTCGCGTGGTCCTTACCTCCAAAGGTTTGGCCAATCTTGGTGAAGGGGACGTCGAGAAGCGTCCGGATTAGATACATGGCGATGTGGCGGGCCATGGCGATTTGGCTGGTCCGGATTTTGCCAGTGAGTTGATAGGGGGCAAGGCTGTAATAATCGGCGACAGCACTGATGATCTTATCTTCGGAGAGCTGGGTTTTGGCATCCTGCGCCTCCGCCAACGACGAAACTGAGTCCATCGCGGTCGGCAAATCGACGTGCTTCGTTTTGTGGATGTTGACGGTGTAGAAAAGAAGTCGATCAAGCGCGCCTTCCAAAATGCGGACGTTTTTGCCGAAGGTGCCTGCGAAATAGGCGATAACTTCCGGGTCGAAATCGTTGACATCGAGCCCGTTGGCTTCGATTTTCAGGCGAAGGATCGATTCGCAAGTTTCCTTTTCAATTGGCTTAATGTTAAGGGGGAGTCCAGAGACGAAACGGCTGCGGAGCCGCTCCTCGAGACCATTGAGATCGGTCGGGTTCTTATCCGAGGTTAAAACCACTTGTTTTTCTGCGGAGTGAAAATTGTTATAAATAGAGAAAAAAGTCTCTTCAGTCCTAACTCTTCCGGCTAAGAATTGAACATCATCAACCAAAAGAACGTCGACCGAATCTTTGAACCAATCGACCAAATTGGTCCCCTCATTTTGCCCTTGGACGTATTTGACGTATTCATTCAAAAACTCCTGCGCATGAATGTAAAGAACGCGCATGGCTGGGTATTTTTCTTTTAAGGCATTGCCGATCGCGTGTAATAGGTGGGTTTTGCCCAACCCCGACCCCCCATAGATCAGAAGGGGGTTAAAAAGCTTTCCGGGGTTTTGCGAAATCATCAAAGCGGCCTGATAGGCTTCTCGATTGGAAGGGCCAACGACAAAGTTCTTAAACGTATATTGGGGGTTGATAACGCTGTCAGCAAAAAAAGGTTGCTTGACCGGTTTAATTTCAACAGGTTTCTTCGTGAATTCTTTGTCGACGAATTGGATTTCGAAATTGCTTTCGGTTGCCTGACGGACGACCTCATCGATTAAATCTTTATATTTAGTAGAGAGGATTGAGACGGCCAATTTGGAGTTGGCCACCACGATCATTTTGTTGTCCTGAATCGTGTCAATATATGAACCTTCAAAGAAGGAATCGTAGACTAACTGATCGTCCATTTTGGCCTTTATTTTGACAAGGATTCGATCCCAAAGGGCCGCGATTTCACTGACGGAGTTTTCCATAAAACTGAACCGATAAGAATTTAACATATCCACAACGATAAGACACGCAAAACATGCCTGAAAATAAACTATTCACAGTAGTTGGGGCAAAAATGGGGTAAAAAGTGGTTTTTGAACCTTATTCACATCTCGATGATTGTGGATAACTTGTGGAAAACTTTTGTGAAAAACTGAAAATGTGGAGAACTGAAGCGGAACCAGACTTCTTCACAAACACATTTTTGTCAAAGAGCCGGAGAAACCTAATCAAATTACTTTCTCCCCACCAAAAGGGGAAAGATTCTCAACAGGGCTGTGGAGTGGCTTTTGGAAGGTGGAAAAGTCGCTTTCTTGCCAATTTTCCGCAAATACAATGTGGAAAAACATAAAGTAAGCGCTTTCATATCAGATTTCTGTCATTTTTGCGTTGATTTTTAGAATTTGCGGAGTCTTTTTTCTCGAAGGGGTGGACAAAATTTCCACGCACGCACGCGCAATTCTTTATTGTGTTAGGATTGCCTAAAACATATAATCTATCCGCACGCAAGCAAACTTCGGAGGAAAATGCGTATGAAGAAAACTTATCAGCCGTCGAAAGTGAAACATGCCAACAAGGCCGGATTCCGCGCCAAGATGGCCGACCACGGCGGCCGCAAGGTCTTGGCTCGTCGTCGGGCCAAGGGCAGAGCAAAAATCGCTGACTGATCCCTCGCTGGGATTTTTAAGGTGAATTGATGAAGCGCGAAAACCGGGTCCTCAAACATCAAGAATTCGACGCCATTATTCAGTCCACCCCTTACGTCAGAAGCCAACACTACGTCATCCATTACCGACAAAACGTTGCCAATAAGGCAAGAATCGGAATCTCCGTCAGTAAGAAAAACGGAAATGCAGTGACGCGGAACCGCATCAAGCGCCAAGTAAGAGCGATGATTGCCGGTGGTTACGATCTTAAGCAAAGTTTTGATATCATAATCATCGTTAGGTCCTCTTATCATCCGGAGCAATTCCACGAAGAAGAAACGGAATTATTTTCTTCTTTGTCAAAGATCGGAGAAAAGCATTGAAACACGAAACAAAGATTAAGCTTCTGGGCGGGCTGGGGCTCTTGGTTGGGGCCTTGGTTCTTTCTGGTTGCACTGCGAACTTTTGTTCCAGTATTGACGAAGCCAACATCGCCTATCCTTACGAGCAAGGCGTGACAGTCTATTGCGACCAAGCCAACATTCCTATGGAATACAGCGCCTTGGCAAAGCAAGTTTGGAGTGACAACCCGAACGTTTATTATTATGTCCCGGTTGACACCAGTGGTTATTATGCCGCCAAGAAGGCGAGTTATTTGACCAACACGGTGATTGGAAGCGCCATTACCAACAATTACGTCATTCCCTCGCAAAATTATTTTGTTTCCTTTGACCAAATGCTGTTGGATAACGCTATTGAAAAAGCCGCCCAAGAGGGCTTTGAGTTGGCCGATGGCAAAATCGTGACTGGCCACGCCGATCTCAAAGCCAGCGACATCAACCCATTCACCTGTAGCACCGATCCGAAATTGGGGCAGGATTGCGTCGGCAACGAAAGCGCCGTTACGCCGAACTATAAATCCATTCTTCGTCGTTATGGCTATTTAAAGTTCTATGGTGACGATGGCAAGGTTTGGACGAATTGGGACGCTTGGAATGCCGAAATTGCCCAAACCATCAACAAGAACGAGTGCCCGAACTCCGATTTCATCACTCTTTATAAGAATGACGTGAATGGCAAGATTTCGGCCGCCCGCACTTGCATCGCGACCATCGAAGATACCTATGGTCACTTTGGAAACTCCTCCAACTGGCAAGTTCCGATCACCGCCAAGACGTGGGGTGATTCCTGGAAGAAAGGCTTCCTTGAGGGACTCATTATTTATCCGGTCTCTTGGATGATTGATACCTTCGCCCGTGGCATGGATCCGAATTTAACCGGGATGGGTCAAATCTGGTCCATCGTCTTGGTGACGCTTATCGTCCGCGCTTTCGTTTTGCTTTTGACTTTCAAAAGCACCATGGATCAACAAAAGACCCAAGCGCTTCAACCGCAATTGGCGAAGCTCCAAGCCAAGTATCCGAACAGCAACACGAACAAAGCCGAAGCGGCCCGTCTTTCGCAAGAGCAGATGGCTCTTTATAAACGAAACAAAGTCAATCCGCTTTCGATGTTCTTGGCGATGATCGTCCAATTTCCGGTCTTCATCGCGGTTTGGGGCGCGCTTCAAGGCAGTGCGGTTCTTAGTTCTGGCGAAGTGTTAAACCTTCGTCTTTCCGATACAATTCAATCCGTTTTAACCAACGTTTCCGGCACCTGGTATTACAACACCAACGGCTGGTGGACGGCTTTCGTCCTCTTCTTATTGATGTCGGTCTTCCAATGGCTTGCGATGATGCTCCCGCAATGGATGACGAAGAAGCGGACCAAAAATCAATCTCGTGTGACTGCTAATCCGGCCCAAGACAAGAACACCAATACAATGAAGTGGGTGTCCTACGGTATGCTCTTGTTCACGATTATCATGGGTTTTGCCTTACCGGCCGCCATGGGTGTTTATTGGGGCATCGGCGCGTTGATTTCCATGATTCAGACCTTGATTACTCAGCTGATCATGGCGAAAAACCAAGAGAAAGAAAAGAGGATATAGATTTATGAAAGAGTTCACCAGCAAGACGGTTGATGACGCCTTGGCGGAAGCCAGTAAAGAGCTGGGCACGCCGGTCGATCAACTCGTCTACAAAGTCACGGAAGAGAAAAAAGGACTTTTCTCCAAAAAGGCCACCATTGAAGTTTACGGGGTGGAAGACGCCCTTCAGTTCGCTCAAGACTATCTCAAAACGGCGATCGGCGGCATGGGGATCGCCGTTGAAACCAGCGGTCAAATCGAAGAGGATATTATCCGCGTCACCATCACCTCTGAGCGCAACCCGGTTCTGATTGGCAAAAACGGGCGTACCTTACAAGCGCTTAATGAACTCGATCGTTTGGCGGTTTCGAATAAATTCCGTCACCGCTACCGGATCCTTCTCGACGTTGGTGGCTACAAAGAAGACAAGTACTCGCGGATCGCTTATATCGCTAAACGGACGGCCAACGAGGTCCTGAAGAGCCACGTCGATGTCCGCCTTGATCCAATGACTCCGGATGAGCGGAGAGTGGTTCACAACACCCTGAATGGCATGGCTCACATTAAAACCGAATCTTCGGGCGAGGGCGTCAACCGCGCTGTGACGGTCAAGTACGTCGGTGGATCCGCCGAAGCCAAGCCCGCCGAAAAACCGGCCGCACCGAAAGCCGAGGTTTCTACCGAAACGAATGTCGCATCAGAGGTATCAGTTGAAACGCCAATCGAACCAAAAGAAGATAAGTAATCGATGCTCAAAACGGATGGCGATCCCGTCCGTTTTTTTTGGTGAGATTTTCTCGACTCGGGTTTATACTCGCCTCATGAAGAAAATGAAAGTCGTTATTTCGGGCGTTTTAGCTGGTCTTTTTATTGGCTTAGGTAGCTTCGCGTATTGCGCTTGCGTCGCGTTGGACTTGACTCTGGGGAAGATCTTGGGCGGCGTCCTGTTCAGCGTTGGTCTTTTCCTTGTGTGCTTTAGTGGGTCTTGTCTCTATACTGGCCGGATAGGTTTCGCGGGCGAAGCCATCAAAGAAAAAGGTTGGGGCTATCTTTTCGAGTTGCTGTTGATGCTGCTCGGCAACTTTATCGGCGCGGCGGGGAGCGGAGCGCTTTTAAATGTGGCTTTTTTCAATGATAAAAATAGCAAAATCATGGCAACAGCCGCTTCGATTGCGCAAAACCGCTCTATTTTAGGTGATAGCGCTCAACCCTGGTACAAGGCTTTAATCCTGGGCTTCTTTTGCGGGATCCTCGTCTTTCTTGCGGTTTATGTTTGGAAGAAATCGGAGAACTGGTCCATCAAGGTGACTGGCCTGATCCTTTGCGTAACGACCTTTGTTGTGACAGGAGCGGAGCACTGCATTGCAAATATGTTTTTTTACGCCTTTGCCGGCGCCTGGAACCTTGGCGACTTCCTTGATGTGCTTTTGGTGATCGCTGGGAATTCGCTTGGGTCGCTCTTTGTTTATTCCCTTTTGTTTTTCGTTCGCGAAACGCAGCGTGATAACAGCCACAAAGCGTGATTGGCTTCGTTCTTCTTTTACCCCTTAAATAACGATTGCGCCTTTGCTTCATTTTTTAGCATCATCAACGTGGATTTATCGGAGGTCTTTCATAAAAAAGACAAACGCCATCGTATTGGATTTATCTCCGCTCATTATTGGTTCAGAAAGCTTTGCGTTGTTCCACGCTTATTTCACTTTTAAACCCGATACCTCGAACGCTGGCGGTGGCATCTGAGTTCGTTCGCTTGATGACGAGGGCTCGCAAAGAATAATCTATTTTGGTTTTGCCGAGAATTTTTGAAAGAAAAATTGCTCATAAGACGTGGGTCTTCTTTTCAAGTATAATGAACGCATGAGTAATGTGATTGTCGCTTTAGCGACCGCGCCGATTAAATCCGCCCTCGCCCTGATTCGTTGCTCGGGCGATGGTGTTTTCGAAATGACCGATCAAATCTTTTCAAAAAAAGTCTCCAGCATCACGGAGCGCCAGATTTTCTTTGGCCGGATCCATGACGATGGTCAAGATATCGACTTGGTTGAGGTTTTGGCGTATCCGGGTCCGAAAACCATGACCGGCGAAGACGTGGTGGAAATCTCGTGTCATGGCAGCCTTTTGATTGCCAACGAAATCATTGGTTGTTATTTAAAACGTGGCGCTTCTTATGCGACGCGCGGCGAGTTTTCCTCCCGGGCTTTCTTTAACGGCAAGATGGATTTGGTTGAAGCTGAAGCGGTCAATGATTTAATCAATGCAACAACTAAAGAAGCCAAGAATTTGTCGTTGATGTCATTAGAGGGATCGACCAGCAAACTCGTCATTCCACTTAAGAAGTCGATCGCCGATCTTTTGGCTTTAGTTGAGGTAAACATCGATTATCCGGAATATACCGACATCGAAGAGGCGAACGAAGAAAAAATTGCTGCCTCAATCGCGGATGTTCGCCAAAACGTTGCCGGCCTAATCAAAGGCGGCGAAGAGGGGAAGATCGTCAAAGAAGGCGTCAAAGTGGCCATCGTTGGCGAGCCAAACGTTGGCAAATCCTCGCTTCTAAATGCGATTCTCAATGAAGAAAAGGCCATTGTCAGCGATATTCCTGGCACCACCCGTGACGTGGTCGAAGGAGAGATCAATCTCAAGGGGGTTGCCCTTCATCTTTTGGACACCGCCGGCATTCGCGAGAACGCAGGGACCCTTGAAGAAATGGGAATTCAGCGGAGTGAAAAGAGCATCACAGACGCGGATGTGGTCATCCTGGTTGCTGACGCTCAAAAAGGTCTCAGTGATGAAGACGGACGCATTCAGGGTTTGGCAAAAGACAAGATCTTGATCACTGTTTATAACAAAGAAGATTTGATTAAAAAGAAGGAAGCGGGCAAACTCTATATTTCCGCTTTGAAGAAGGATATACAGCCTTTGTTAGACCGCATTTTTGATGAATTAGGTTTATCCGATGGCGCCTTTGAAAACCCAAGTTTAAACAATGCGAGAGAGCTGGGGCTTTTGCGAAAGATCGATTCTTGTCTTGCTGAAGCGAAAAGCGACTGCGAAGCCAAACAACCCATCGACCTCGTCAGCGTTAATTTGATGGCCGCCTATAACGCGGTGAGAGAACTTCTGGGCGAGGAAGCCACTCTCGATCTTACCGATGAGATTTTTTCGCGTTTCTGCGTGGGGAAATAACGATGCTGCTCGATAGCCATTGTCATTTAAATGATGGAAAGCTCTTCGCCGAACGTTCCCGTCATATCGCCGAAGCTACAGCGGCCGGCGTGAAGTTTTTCCTCGTGGTGGGTTGGGATGTCGAAAGCTCAAAAAAAGCCTTGCAGATCGCGCATGAATACCCTGATGTCTATGCGGCAGTGGGCCTCCACCCCGAAAATTTGGAAGGGGTTAACGAGGCTTCGTTAAAAGAGATAGAATCAATGGCTCAAGATCCGAAGGTTGTCGCAATTGGCGAAATTGGTCTCGACTACCATTGGTATAAAGAAGAAAAAGACCACGAGAATCAAAAAACCTGGTTTGTCAAGCAGATCGATTTGGCGAATAAACTGAATCTTCCAACCTGCATCCACGCCCGCGGAGCCGCCAAAGATACCTACGATATACTGAAAGCCCATCCCGTAAAGAGAAGCGGTAATCTCCATTGCTATTCCGGTTCGACCGAGATGATGCCCTCCTTTGCCGAACTTGGATTCTATTTTGGCTTTGACGGTCCGATTACCTACAAGAATTCACAAGTACCGAAAGCCAATGTTCAGGCGTGCCCAATCGATCGTTTATTGAGCGAGACGGACTCTCCTTATTTGACGCCCATGCCTTTCCGCGGCGAAGTCAACTCGCCGAAACATATCGTTGAAATTGTCGAAGAGATGGCGGTTTTGCGTGGAATTTCACGTGATGAAATTGAAAAACAAATCGAACAGAATTTTTACTCACTATTTCACGTGGAACATTAATATGGATAAGTATCCCGCTCTCATTGTCGTTGAAGGAAAAACCGATAAAGACCTTATCGAAAGTTTTNTNGACGCNGANATNGTNANNACNAANGGATCAGAAGTTTCACGTGAAACAATTGATTTTATTCGAAAGGCCTCCGAGGTACGGAGCGTGGTGATCTTGACCGACCCTGATGCACCTGGCAAACGGATCCGCGATCTCCTCGATGAGCACATCCCTGGATTGTTGCATGCTTTTATTCCCAAAGAGAAAGCGATTAAGCGTCATAAGGTGGGGGTTGCCGAATCTTCGAAAGACGTAATTCTCGAAGCGCTCGCGAATCTTGTTCCTTCTTCAGCACGACCCGATTCGACAATCACGAGCGATGATCTTTATGAACTTGGGTTGCTCGGTCGAGAAAATTCAGTGCAGATCCGGCACCAAGTGGAATTGAAACTCCATTTGGGGCACACGAACGGAAAGTCGTTTCTGAAGCGTTGCAAGGCCCTCGGGTTCTCGCGGGAAGACTTGGAGGATGCCATTCATGGATGAAGAACACTATTTCGAAAAGGTTGCTGAGTATAAGCTCTTAGCTAAGCACGAAGTCGGTCAGAATTTCTTGGTCGATATCGGGGCGGCCAAGCGGATTGTCCAAGCCGCTTCCTTAAAAGAAAACGACCGGGTCCTCGAGATTGGTTCCGGGGCGGGATCTCTTTCTTATTTTATCAACGAAAGCAAGGCAGAATCGGACCTAATCGATATCGATGACGCCCTTGTTTTCAAATTGCAGGACGATTTCAAATCCAATCCGAAAACCCACCCCCAAACGGGGAACATCATGCGGTGGGATCTTNCCCCTTATCAGAAGATCATTGGTAACCTTCCTTACTACATTACCTCCGCCATCATTGAAAAGATCTTGCTCAAGGCGTCTTCCTGCGAAATTGCGGTCTTGATGGTACAGAAAGAAGTCATTGCCCGTTTGAGCGCCAAAGTCGGATCCCCCGACTATGGCCCCCTACCAATTCTTCTTCAATTCCGGGCGGATTTTGCCAAGATTTTCAATGTAGCGAGAACCTCTTTTTCCCCCATTCCTCACGTTGACTCTTCCGTTTTTTCCCTCACATTTAAAAACGGCGTCTCACTCCAAGAAGCCCAAAACCTCTACGTTTTCGTCTCCCAACTCTTCCTCCATCGGCGGAAGACGATCCTCAACAACCTGAGCATCGTGACCAAAGATAGTGTCTCTGCTAAAGAAGCTCTTCTCTTGGCGGGAATCGACACAACCCGGCGACCCGAAGACCTTTCGTTAGCGGAGTTTCAAAAACTCCGTTCTCAATTGCATTGAGAAACGAACCTAGTAAAATCTATTCGCACCTATGTTATTTCAAAAGAACAGTTTATCCGTTAAGTCTTTTGCGAAGATCAATGTTTCTTTGCGCGTTCTCTCCAGGCGCGAGGACAATTACCACGATCTCGAGATGGTGAATCTCCCTCTCGAGCTTCACGACGTGATCGAAATCGAGCGGATGCGTGCCCCCGACACCTATGTCACCTGCGATGATATCGCCCTTTCAAGCGCCCACCACAACCTCTGTGCCAAAGCCGTCGAGGCGATGCGGAACGAATTTGGTTTTAAAGATAATTTTAACATTTCCATTCACAAAGAGATTCCCTTTGCGGCTGGTTTAGGCGGCGGTTCTTCGAATGCGGCTGCCGTCATGCTTTCTTTAGCTTTTCTCCTCCATTTAAAAACCACGCCCGAACAGCTGAACAAAGTTGCTCTTTCGATTGGTGCTGATGTGCCATTCTTTATGAGCAACAAGCCCGCTTGCGTGACGGGGATCGGTGAGAAGATCGCGGTAATTCCAGTCAAAAAAGCCTATAATTGCCTTATCGTCAAACCGGAGCAGGGATTAAGCACCACCGATGTCTTCGCGATCGCTGATAAGTTTGATAAACAGCCAATCAACACACCGAACGTGGTCAAAGCTTTAGCGATGGGCGATGATGCCTTGTTAGCAAAAAGCATTGGCAACGACCTCTATTTGCCGGCCAAGAGTTTATTGCCCGAGGTTGGAAAGATCGTCGAAGGGCTGAAGGCTGATGGCATCGATTTGGTTTGCATGAGCGGAAGCGGCTCGTCTGTCTACGCGCTCTCAACCGATCCGAAAATCCTTGCAAAAGTCGCCCGGAAGTATTTGGGACTTGGCTATATTGTTCGTCTGACAAAAACCATGATCTAAAAAAGGGAGGATCGATCCATGGAAAAATACGCTATCATTTTGGCCGCCGGTAAAGGAACGCGAATGAAGAGCAAACGCGAGGATATCTCGAAGGTTTCTTTTCCGATTTTAGGCCGGCCGCTCGTGAAGTATGTGATTGAAGCGCTTAAACCAATCGGGCTTGCGGAACTTATCGCCGTCATTGGTTTCGGTGGCGTCACTTCCGAAGCAATCGTCAAAGACGACGCCAAGGTTGTCTGGCAAAAAGAGCAAAAAGGTTCGGGCCACGCCGTGATGATGGCTGCCCCCTTGCTTGAAGNCAAAGAAGGCGAGACGATCGTCTGCTGNGGCGATACGCCCTTNTTGACCACNACAACGCTTCAAACGCTCTTTGATAGCCACGAGAAAGAGCATAACGCCTTAACGATTATGACGTCGATTTTATCGGATCCGACCGGCTATGGGCGTATCGTGAAGAAAGACGGGCGCGTCCAGCGGATCATCGAACAAAAAGACGCGAGCGAAGAGGAGCGGAAGATCACCGAGGTCAATGCCGGGGTCTACGTCTTTGATAACAAGGAGCTTTTTGAAGCCCTTCACCACATCACCACGAATAATGCCGCCGGCGAGTATTATTTGACCGACGTGATTGGCCTTTTCGTCAAAAAAGGACTTAAAGTAGGTTCTTTCGCCGTTAAAGATGTCGATGAAACCTTAGGAGTCAATGATCGTTATCAATTAAGCATCGCAGCCAAAATTCTCCAGCATCGCATCAACAAAGCCTTGATGATTTCCGGTGTCAGCATCGAAGATCCGGAAAGCGCCTACATCGCCCCCGGTGTCAAAATCGGCCAGGATACCGTCATTCGTCCGGGCACCTTCTTGTTCGGCGCCACGACGATTGGCGAAGCCAATGTCATCGGCCCGAATTGCTATTTTGAGAACGTCGTGGTAGGAAACAATAACGAGATTATCTATTCGCATCTGGTCGACACCGTCGTCGGCAACGCGACGACTCTCGGGCCCTATCTCCGGACCCGCAAAGGTGTCAAGATCCATGATAAAGCCCATATCGGCAACTTTAATGAATTAAAGAACGTCGACTTCGGTGATGGTTCGAAGGCCGCCCACCTCTCCTATCTGGGCGATGCGACGATCGGCGCGAGCGTCAATATCGGCTGCGGCACTATCATTGCGAACTACGACGGGGTCAATAAGTTCCATAGCGACATCGGCAACAACGCTTTTGTCGGTTCGGGTTCGACCATCATTTCGCCCGTTAAGGTCGGCGATGGCGCCTTTATCGCCGCAGGCAGCACGATCAACAAAGACATCGCGTCGGATGATATGGCGATCGCCCGAGCTCGCCAAGAGAACAAAGCGGGTTATGCCAAGGTTCTCCATGCCAAAGCTTTGGCGAAAAAGAACGCCAAATAATTAAGTAAAAAACCAATTAATCTTCGTATTGTCACGTTAAGATGGCGCGAATCTCCAACCGGGTTTGTGCCTTTTTTAATTGCCCCACCTTTTTAAAACGAGAGCAGGACTCTGCGATTATGACCAGAACGAAAATTTTAAAAATCTTTAGAAGGATTTACAAAAGTGTTGCTGGCTGAGGCTCTTGTATAGAGTCTTTGCTTTATAATATTTTTGCCAAACAACCGGGTTCCGCGTGGCCGCGCTGAAGCGTTGTTTGGCGATAACCTCCTGTTCGCGGCCACCCGGAATCCAAACACAGGAGGTTTTTCTTA
>JGI20225J20221_1001669_pt3 | contig 21021 bp, 21 predicted proteins | sample BioMet4_FD_20221 | JGI IMG/M metagenome (IMG submission 20221)
CTATTAGTTCCAATGACAAATTGGTTGCAGAATTTGCTGATGAATTAAATCAGCTAGGTGTTCGTGTTGCTAAATTGGAAAAGAAGGCTGATAATGTCAAAATTAGCGGCGAAGCTCGTTATAGGTACTTTCATTCCAACAAAAAGACTTTAGGCGATGATGGTGACCGCAGCTTTGAAACTGATTTACGTACCCGTTTGGCTTTTACAGGGGAAATCAACGACAATTGGACCTATACAGCTATGCTTGAAAACACTCAGGACTTCGGCAATAATAGTGGTGATGAGACCACCCTATTTAAACGCGGATATCTCGAGGGTAATATTGGCTCTGTAAAAGTCAAAGCCGGGCACTACGATGCCTATATGGCAGAGGGGTTAGTATTAGACACTGACGGTGGCAGCGTAAATGGCTTGCAATTGGATTTAGGTAATGATAAACTGAGCGGTACGGCTATGTACGGCAGCCTCAACGATGACACAGATGCCAAATATTATGGCCTAAGCTTTAAATATGATGCCGCTCCTATAGGTATTCACGGTGGTTACTACGGATTGAAAAGTGATGACCTTGAAGCAGTCTGGGATACCAAAAAGCCAAGTATTTGGAATGCCGGCCTAGACGGCAAAATCGGTACCCTAGGATTCACTGCCGACTATTTAAAAGGTAATACTGATAACCTAGATGGTGACAGCACCGGTTACGCCTTAGGCCTATCTTGGGGTGAAGCCGATCCTGAAAAGCCCGGCTCTATAACCGTGTTTGCTAATTACTACAATCAACCACGCACAACCTTCTTTGTGCATACCACTGATGCCGCTGTCTTTGATGATGCCTTAACCGGATTTAAAGGCTACGGGGTAGGTGTCGGTTACACTATCATGAAAAATACAGTAGCAACTGTGCAATATTTTGATACCAAAGAAAAAGGTGGAGAAAATCGTAAAGATCAACGAATCTGGTCTGATATAACTATTACGTTCTAAGTTATTATATATTACCCACATGTAATATGTTGAAAATCGAAAGGCGGCTCTGCCCATGAAGAAATCTTGCCTAAGAAGCAGCACTGTTGCTAAAAACACAAAAGCAGTTGTCGTTGTAAGTTTTGGCACTACTTTTGACGAAGCACGTATCAAAGATATCGGCGGTATTGAAAACGCTATTAAAATTGCTTTTGCAAACCGTGATTTCTTTAGTTCCAATACTTCTCGCATCGTGATGAAACGAAATGCAGAAAAAGGGCTCCATATAAAGGATTTAGCAACTACTTTGGCTGATCTAAAAGAATTAGGCTATACTGATATTCTTGTCCAACCAACCCACATTTTACATGGTGAAGAATACGAGAAAAAAGTTTTGGAGACTATTACTAAATTTAAAAATGAATTTAATCGATTAGTAGTTGGAACTCCTTTAATTGCCAATAAGGAAGATTTTTCTATTGTCGCTGCTGCTCTTGCTACCCAGTTTCCATTATTACAAGCTGGTGAAGGAATTATACTCATGGGACACGGCTCTCCTCGCGACAACAATAAATCTTTTGGCANCACTTATAACAGTTTGCAAAAAAGCTTTGATGCCATGGGACTTCCTGTTATAGTTGGTACAGTAGAAGAAGATGATTCACCCAACATTGATACTGTTTTAAAAGTTTTAGCAATGCGAAACTACAAAACAGTACATATGTACCCCCTGATGATAGTAGCAGGAGACCATGCACATAATGACATGTATAGTAATGATGAAGATTCTTGGAAGACTAAGATTGAAAAAATCGGCGTAAAAACTAGTGGGCATATTGTCGGAATTGGGCGAAATCCGGCTATACAAAGTCTTTATGTACAGCATGCTATTATCGCTGCCTCCGTAAAACAAACTTAAAATATACAATAATATTTCCCTATATTTCCATAGAAACTTAAACCCTGAGAATCAATTCTCAGGGTTTTTTATGCGCTAAATTAATTGTGGTGTTATAATGTAACTGTACATATAAAACCAGTTTATTGTGAAAGGTAAAAAGTGACACAATGCTTACTTCAGCTATAAATTATACAAAAAAAAATAAGGTAATCCCTGTATATCAGCAATTAGCTAATTATTTCAAGCAAGAAATTAAACAGGGTCATTTACAAGCACAGGATAAACTCCCTTCCATACGCAAATTGTCTGCTGACCTCAACCTCAGCCGCACAACTATTGAAACTGCTTACAACATCCTAGTATCGGAAGGATACCTCATAAGCCGACCCCAGAGTGGCTATCAAGTATGCACATTGCTTATTGCTAGCAAAACAGAAAAATCCGAACCCTACTTAATAAAAAAAAGTCCCAACAATTCCATTCGCTACAATTTTTCCAACAACTACATTGATAGTTCTACCTTTGATTCTGCCTTATGGCGTCGTTGTCTTAACAAAACACTGCACGATCCAGCAAGCATTACCGGCTACGGCGAAGCACAGGGTGAATTTATCTTGCGAAAAACTCTAGCGCAATATAGCTATACAGCACGTGGTGTAATTTGTACTCCTGAGCAAATAGTAGTAGGCGCAGGTATTCAAAGTCTTTTAGCCATACTGCTAAACCTCTTGCCCCTGAAAGAAAAATCTGTTGCTTTGGAAGCCCCTGGATTTCCACAGGCTGAACAAGCCTTTACTGACCATGGCTGGTCAGTAAAGACCTTTGATGTTGCTAACATTAATGCTGATTTACCAAGACTGCTCCTGGTCAGCCCCTCTAACCCCTATAAAGGACAAGCCTTATCTGCTGATGAACGCCGCAATCTTTTGGGCTGGTCAGCACTAAACGACGGCTACATATTGGAAGACGATTATAATGGTGAGTTTCGTTATTTCTCAAGACCGGTAGCCTCTTTGCAGGGTATGGCCAATGGTGAACGCATTATTTATCTAGGATCCTTTTCACGATCGCTTATTCCATCTTTGCGTATTAGCTACATGGTTCTCCCCCTTAATCTACTACCAGCTTACTATTCATCAGCTAAACTTTACAATCAAACATCCTCTACTATTGAACAATTAGCCTTAGCAGAGTTCATTGCCCAAGGACATTTGCAAAGACATGTAAAAAAACTTCGTAAACTATATAGCAAAAAAAATGACTTATTGCGTACTGCTTTATTAAAAAATTTTGGTAAAAAAATAACTATCTTAGATTATGCCTCAGGATTGCACTTACGCATATCATTGCACTACCACTATACCGCCAACAAAATTGCATCAAAAGCACTGGAAAAAGGAGTCAAAATTATCCCGGTTCTTACAAAGTCCCATAATTTTCCCGAAATTCTTCTATCTTTTGCCGGCATTGCAGCTTGTGATATTGAAGCTGGTGTTTTGGCCTTAAAAAGCGCCTTAGAAAATTAAAGTTTTACATATAAAAACAACAAAACCCAGTCCGAGACTATCTTAGTCCGCCTGGGTTTTGTTGTTTTTATTGTATTATTGAGCCAACTTGGTAAATAATCGCAGCCAGAATATATGCTACTCCCGTTTGATAACCTACCGCAAAGAAGGTCCATTTCCAACTACCCATCTCACTTCTAATTGCACCTACGGCCGCACAACAAGGTGCAGCTAAAAGAGTGAAAATCATAAACGCATAGGCACTGGCAGGGGTAAACATACTTTGAAGCTTGAGAACAAGATCGGCTTTACTACCTGCGTCACCACCACTACCGGCTAAAATGGCAAAAGTGGAAACAATAGCTTCCTTGGCCAAAAAACCTGTTAAGGCCGCAAAGGCCGCCTGCCAGTTGCCAAAACCTTGAGGAACAAAAACCGGTGCTAAAAACCGCCCTATATTTGCCAGCATGCTTTCTGTAGGAGATACCAAATCCAAAGAAGTATTGAAGCTTTGCAAGAACCANACCAACACGGAAGCTGCAAAAACAATGGTACCGGCCTTCAAAATAAAAGATTTAACCTGTTCCCAAGTGTGTTTTAAGACTGTTTTCAAACCAGGCATATGATATGCAGGCATTTCCATAACAAAGGGAGCTGTTTCTCCGGCAAAAGGTGCTGTTCGCTTTAAGATTATGCCTGATACCACTACCATTATAATGCCCCAAAAGTACATAGAGGGCCCTACCCAACTTTTGTCGGGAAATAAAGAGGCAGCAAACAGCACGAATACCGGCATCTTAGCACTGCAAGGAATGAACGGAGTCAACATGATGGTCAGCCTCCGATCTTTTTCGTTTTCTATGGTCCTCGTCGCCATAATACCAGGAACAGAACAGCCTGTACCTACTAACATTGGTATAAAAGATTTTCCTGACAAACCAAACTGCCGAAAAGCTCTGTCCATAATAAATGCCGCCCTGGACATATATCCACAATCTTCCAAGAAAGAAAGAAAAACAAATAAAATAGTAATCTGAGGCACGAACCCCAGTACAGCACCTACCCCACCAACAACACCATTTACTACAAGGCTTTGAATCGTTAGTGATACTCCGCCAAGCTCCATTAATTGAGTTAAATAGTCACTAAAGGTTCCAAATATTTTTTCCATACCGTTAACTGACATACTGCCCAAAGTCTGAATGGCAATATAATAAACAGCCCACATAATAATAAAGAAAATAGGAAAAGCTAACAGTCTATTTGTTACTATGCTATCTATCTTATCTGAAGCACTAAGTTCCCCTGTTTTTAACTTTTTCTTTATACAACTGCGCAGAGTATTAGTAATATAACGGTACCTGGCATTTATGACAATACTCTCTGCATCATCGTCTTCTGCAACCTCGCACCGCCGACGCAATGCATTCATACGCTCCAATAAATTGTTGCTTATTTTTATCTGTTCAATAACCTTATTATCCCGTTCAAAAATTTTAATAGCCAGCCAGCGCTTCAACTGTGTTGATTCCCTATCCGGCAATAAACGTTCAATTCCCCGCACAGAAATTTCTTCGGTATCACTAAAAATAGGTAATCCCTGATTTGTAGATTTTTCTTTAGCTGCCGCTAAAGCCACATTGATTAATTCCCCTAACCCATAGCCATTAATAGCGGCTATAGGCACAACCATACATTTGAGCTCTCTAGACAAACGTTCTATATCAATCTCATCACCATTAGCCTCTACTACATCCATCATATTAAGTGCCAACACTACAGGAATTTCTAATTCCAATAATTGTGTAGTTAAGTAAAGATTGCGTTCCAAATTTGACGCATCAACGATGTTTATTATAACACTCGGATGCTCATAAACCAGAAAATCCCTTGTTACTACTTCTTCCAAGGTATATGGTGACAAAGAATATATTCCCGGAAGATCAACCACTTCGCAATCAGGATGATTTAAAAGCATGCCACCCTTTTTAGCGACAGTAACTCCGGGCCAATTCCCCACATATTGATCGCTGCCTGTTAAATTATTAAACATAGTAGTCTTTCCGCAATTGGGGTTGCCTACCAAAGCGAGTACTGTAATCATGGCTCCTCCTGTTCTTAATTTGCAATAAGTTTTGATATTTTTACCAGGAAAAAAATAAAATTCTTGTACGAGTATTACTCAACAAGAATTTTTTCGGCATCTTCTTTGCGAAGAAATAATTCGTAATCTCTAACTTTAAGTTCAATAGGATCTCCCAAAGGTGCTATTTTACGTACAAAAATATCCGTCCCTTTGGTAATTCCCATATCCATAATTCTGCGCTTCATAGCTCCAGTTACTTCTATTTTAACCACAGTGACAGTCTGCCCTACCGCAATCTCTCTTAAAGTTCTCACTTCATGACCTCCCACCACTGCTTTGTACAAAATTGTTAGCAGTCGCTAACCTTGCAGGAAAATTCTACCATTTTATGCCTGNTATTGTCAATAGTTTAAGAAAAGAACTTGTGAGTAATTGTATTTCATTGTAGAATGTAATAAAGTCTGATAAATTAGAATTCATTGGTTTTATTGGAGGTTAAGAAAATTATGATTTTACAAGAATCCGGCGAGAATTATTTGGAAATGATTCTTGTTCTGCAAAAGAAAAACGGTAATGTTCGTTCCATAGACATAGCAAATGCTTTTGAGTTTACAAAAGCAAGTGTTAGTCGTGCCATGAGCATTCTTAAGAAAGAAAATCTTATTTTAATGGAACCCAATGGCACCATTAGGCTTACTGAAACAGGTCTTGCTAGGGCCAACGGAGTCTTAGAAAGACATTTAACTTTAACCCAGCACCTAGAAAGTTTAGGCGTAAGTGCTGAAACAGCGGAAAAAGATGCCTGTCGCATTGAACATATTATAAGTCCGGAAACTTTTGCCGCAATTAAAGCCCAGGTGAAAAAACAATGATAATAGAAACTTTGGCAGTAGCAAGCGGCGGTGCTGTTGGTTCTGCTTTGCGCTACTACATTTCCGTTGGCATCCACTCTAAATTAGGCGTCAACTTTCCCTATGGAACATTATTTGTTAATATGCTTGGTTGCTTTATCTTAGGCATAACAGCCGCTTTTTGCTTACGGCATCCAGAAATGCCTTTGCCTGTTAAATTATTTGTTATTACCGGACTATTAGGCGGTCTTACTACCTTTTCAACCTTTAGCTTGGAAACATTTGAGCTACTGTTAAATAATACAGTTATGGGCTTCATAAATATAGCCCTTAGTATTTGTGGCGGTTTGGCATTAATTGCACTTGGAATGCGCGCTGGTGCTTAAAGGATGATAAAAAATGAAAAAAATTTTCTCTACTTTACTAATATTNATCTTGCTTCTTGCTTTACCTGTTTTGGCTAGTGCCGAAAAAAACAAATGGAAANCTAATGATTATGATTTTGCTTCTGTGCATAATGTGATTATCGCAGAACCGGACATAAATGTTCCAACTATTGATGGATATATCGCTGATCCTTTTTCCCAAAATAAAATTGAAGCGTCTTTACGGCAGGCTTTGGAAAAACGCAAAATTAACGTATTTACTCAAGAAGATATAGATAAGGGAAATATTCCTATGCGTAATATTTATCTTACCATTAAACCTGTTGTTCATGCCTTGGGCAAATGGAGCGAACAAAAAGAAGCGTACTACGAAACTCGCACGGTTTACAAGAAAATCACAGTTGAAGATAATAGGGGCAGGGATACAACCATCACCGTTCCTACCAATGAAACCATTTATCACCCTGCCAGAATAGCGTGGCACGCAATTGCCAATTTAGAATTTGTTATAACTTCTCCTGACGGCAAAAAAGTCTACATGATTGTAGATAATCGAGATCGTGTTGAAGAAACAGATACTTCCGGTATGTTAGGCCGAATTTGCAATGATTTAGTTGATGATATTTCACGTAATTAAATTTTCTAAGGGCTTTCCCAGAGCTGGGAGAGCCCTTTTTTCTATTGCCGATCCCTGATCTTATGAATCCTGTATACATGTAGTGAACTACTTGTAAAATATGTTTGCAATATATAGAATAGANGGAGTGACTATTAGGAGGTCTAACTATGAAAAAAATTGAGTCTGTCTTAGTTGCCAATCGTGGTGAAATTGCTATTCGCGTTTTTCGTGCTTGTAATGAGCTTGGTATACGCACTGTAGCCATTTATTCCAAAGAAGACACCCTGTCCTTGCACCGCAACAAGGCCGACGAAGCATATTTAGTGGGAACCGGAAAAGGACCCATTGATGCTTATCTAGATATTGAAGACATCATCCGTATCGCTCATGAGCATGACGTTACCGCTATTCACCCAGGCTATGGTTTCTTGTCTGAAAATAGTAATTTGGCTAAACGTTGTGAAGAAGAGGGTATTATTTTTATTGGTCCTAGGCTTGAACATTTGATTATGTTTGGCGACAAATTAAATGCCAGAAAACAAGCTGAGCTTGCCGATATTCCTATGATTCCAGGCAGCAACGGTAAAATAGAAACCCTTGATGAAGTAAAGGCTTTTGTCGCTAAATACAACTATCCAATTATTATTAAAGCCGTTAATGGCGGCGGTGGTCGTGGTATGCGTATGGTACACGAAGCCGCGGAATTAGAAGACGCATATAACCGTGCTAAATCCGAAGCACTTAAAGCCTTTGGTAGTGATGAGATTTATCTGGAAAAATATTTAGAAAATCCTAAACATATAGAAGTACAGATAATTGGTGATAAGAAAGGCAATATTGTCCACTTGTATGAGCGTGATTGTTCTGTACAACGCCGCCATCAAAAATTAGTGGAAATTGCTCCTGCGTTTTCTCTAAAACCTGAATTCCGCAAAGAAATATGTGCTGCGGCAGTAAAACTTATGAAAAATGTCAATTATGTTAGTGCCGGTACTGTAGAGTTTTTGGCAACACCTGATGAACATTTCTACTTTATTGAAGTAAACCCACGTATACAGGTTGAGCATACTATTACAGAGATGCTAACAGGTATTGATATAGTTCAAACACAAATTAAGATTGCTGAAGGATATGACTTGCATAGCGAAGAAGTTGCTATTCCTCAGCAAGAAGAAATATATTGCCATGGTCACGCTATTCAATGCCGTATTACTACAGAGGACCCCTCCAACAATTTTATGCCTGATACCGGAAAACTTATTGCTTACCGCAGTGGTGGTGGTTTTGGCATCCGCTTAGATGGCGGCAATGCTTTTACAGGTTCTGTTATTACCCCCTATTATGACTCGCTGTTGGTTAAAGCTACTTCTTGGAGTCTAACTCATGAAAATGCTATTTCTAAAATGCTTCGTTGTTTAAAAGAATTCCGTATTCGCGGAGTCAAAACCAACATTCAATTTTTAGAAAATGTACTAAAAAATCCTTCGTTTATCAACGGCTCTTATGACACCTGCTTTGTGGATGAAACACCAAGTTTGTTTAACTTCCCCAAAATTTCTGACCGAGGCACAAAACTTTTAGGCTACATTTCTGACGTTAGTATTAATGGTTATGCTAATGTTGGCGTACAACCAAAGCCGGATTTTGCTCCACTGAAAATGCCACCGTATAAACACACTAAGATTGACAGTGGAACCAAGCAGCTTTTAGATAATCAAGGACCCATGGCTGTAGCAAAATGGACAATGGCACAAAAAGAAGTTCTCTTCACCGACACCACCTTCAGAGATGCGCATCAGTCTTTATTTGCTACGCGTTTACGCACTGCGGATATGCTGAGAATTACAGAACAAACAGCAGCCAAACTCCCACAACTATTTTCTTTTGAATGTTGGGGCGGCGCTACCTTTGATGTTGCTTATCGTTTCTTATACGAAAGTCCTTGGGAAAGACTTAGAAAAATGCGTGAAAAAGCGCCCAATATTTTATTCCAAATGCTTTTGCGGGGAGCTAATGCCGTAGGCTACACTAGTTATCCGGATAATGTTGTTAAGGAATTTATTCGCCAAGCAGCTAAAAACGGTATAGATGTCTTCAGAGTTTTTGATAGTTTAAATGGTCTAGATAACATGCGTCTTTCCATAAATACCGTTTGCGAATGCAATAAAATTGCCGAAGCAGCACTATGCTATACCGGTGATATTTTGGATCCACGCCGCGATAAATATGATTTAAAATACTATGTAACTATGGCCAAAGAATTAGAAAAAGCCGGTGCTAATATAATTGCTATTAAAGATATGGCCGGTCTTTTAAAACCCGAGGCAGCCTACCAATTAGTTTCTGCCCTAAAAGACACTGTAAATTTACCAATTCACCTACACACACATGAAGGTAGCGGTAATGCTATTTATACCTATGCCAAAGCAATTGACGCCGGGGTAGACATTGTTGACGTAGCTTTTTCGGCTATGAGCTGTGGAACTTCACAACCCAGCAGTTCCAGCCTCTATTATGCCTTAAGCGGTAATCCTCGTCAGCCAAAACTGAATCCTGAGGCCCTAAATGAGATTTCTCGTTATTGGGAAACTGTGCGTCCTTATTACAAGGCCGCCGATAAAACTGAGATCACACCTAACCCTGAAGTTTATATGCATGAAATGCCAGGCGGACAATATACGAATTTGAAACAACAATCTGTTGCTTTAGGCCTTATTGATAAGTGGGAAGAAATTAAAATCATGTACCACAAAGTAAGCATGATGTTTGGTGACTTAATTAAAGTAACCCCTTCTTCTAAAATTGTAGGCGATATGGCCTTATTTATGGTACAAAATGAACTAACAGAAGAAGATATTTACGATCACGGTGATACTTTGGACTTCCCTGCTTCCGTCATTGGCTTTTTCGAAGGTAATATAGGACTTCCTTATCAAGGTTTCCCAGAAAAATTACAAGCAATCATCTTAAAAGGCAAAAAGCCGATTCTTGGCCGTCCCGGTGATACCTTGCCACCCGTAGATTTCAGCAAAGTCAAAGAACATCTTACCGAAATCGGCGGACCAACTTCACCTGAATCAATTAGTTCTTATTGCCTCTATCCTAAAGTCTATGAGGATTGGGTAAAATTCACCGAAGAATATGGTGATGTTTCTGTACTTGATACTCCCACATTCTTTTTTGGCTTAGCACCCGGTGAAGAAACGCGTGTTATGATTGAAACAGGTAAGATGCTTATTATTAAATTAATCCACATAGGCGAAGCCAACGAAAGTGGTATACGCACCGTAAGCTTTGAATTCAACGGACTACCTCGTGAAATTGAAGTCAAAGACAGAAATATTAAATCAACTAGCATCACACGTAAAAAAGCTGATAAAACTAACCCTGGTGAGATTGGTGCTACCCTTTCCGGTTCTGTGGTGAAAATTCTTGTAAACAAGGGACAGCAAGTTGCTAAAGGTGACCCTCTAGTTGTTACAGAAGCTATGAAAATGGAAACTACGATTTCAGCCCCTATTGCAGGAATTGTATCTGCGATTCATGTTAATAATACCAGCCGCATTGAAAGTGGAGACTGCTTGGTAGAAATTGATATGAATGCTCAAATTGCTGTTAAATAATTTTTACAAAACACTATACAGACCGCCAGTTCAATTGTATATTGAACTGGCGGTTTACCATGTCAATGTATTTTTATAATATTTAATAAATTTGGGCATTTATATATTTCATGCTATAATTATAGGCCATAAAGAATAATGAGGTAATTATGAACAAAAAAACACAACCTTGGCAAAAAGGTGAAAGCCTTTTCCCCTACGTAAAAAAAAATATAGATGTAGATGGTTTTTACTGCGGTAAAGATCTTCCTGACCGCATCATATCATCTTCCGACCCCAATTTTTCTTTGGAATTAGGAACTGCCGATGCGTATCTTTCCATGTCCTCAGATATAGATAATGAAAAAATGCGAGATGATGTTTATAAAAAAATCATGGCATTTTGTGAAGATTCTTCTGCAGAAAATGAAGCCCAACTTTATAAAACGGTGTGTCGTTGCCAATGCATCTCATACTGTGAAACTCTTATCGACCGTCTGGCCCAAGAGGAACTTCCTCTAAAACTTGTACATCTAGCAGAAAATTGGCTCTATAATGCACCCCAGAGAGAAGCAGTAAAATTTGCTATTATTATCTGTGGTATATTTAATTTAGATACTATGTCGCGTTCCTATGAGCTTGACGTGAAAAAAGATTTAATGCTTCTTGCCCTTTGCGAAGAGTTTACTTTTTACATCATCTTCGCTCTAGATATGAGCAATATAACCACTGATGATGATTTATGGGAAATAATTAGTCATACACGTGGTTGGGGAAAAATACACGCTATGGAATCCTTCACCTATGATACTTTGCCTAAACGTGACTGGCTCTTATCCTATGGCAGCGACATTTCTGTTGCATATCCCGGCATTGCTCTTTTAGGCATACAAGAAGGCCATATGCTAGACTTTTTGCAACGACCTCATCTAGGCCCTGAATTGTATCGTGGCATATTAAAGACCCTCAACAATTATGTCCTCTTTCTTATTGACTACGACAGTGAAAATGAAAACGATCCGGAATTGCCATTTTGTGATACTTACACCTTAATTAAAGAATGTTTGCGCCACTCCGTAGAATATAATGAAACTTTGGAAGATGTTATTCTTCTTGCCAACTTATCACAAGAACTTAAAGCTTTAGCTGCCAACGAAAATTGGCAAGCCATTAGTGCCAACAATTGCCATTTGCTCATTAGTGCTACGGAAAAACTCATTTTTCATAAAGACTGGCTCCCTGAAATTAACAGTAAATTAGTCAATGAAGACGATTCCATTAACTATCTAGCCATTAGTTTTTCTTTCGCCGTTAAAGTAGATATCAGGTCTAAGCTTATGCATTTATTGAAAGAAAATCCTTTGCGAACAGAACTCTATGCCTTTCTGCTTTTAACTAGAGACCAGAAAAAATTTAACAAAGTTTTAAATTTTGCTCGCAAACATCTAAATATATACCAAAATGGAGAACACACTCTAGACTCTTTACTTTTAGCATTATCCCGCAAAAATGGTTTGGGTACTGAATTTGTTATTGCCGGTCTAACATCCATATATGACAGCCCGCGTTCCTACGCTCTAAACGTTTTAGAAGGTTGGGACGAAGAATACATAACCCCGGAAATTAAAGCGGCCCTAATCCGTGCTAAAGCCATGAGCCAGCATCCTTTCCTACCCCTGCGTATAGATGCCCTACTAAAAAAAGACAATTTGGATTTATCCGGTTTCATAAGCTCTTTAAATAATATGTAAATAAATAAACAGAATATTTAAGCAAATAGCCTTCCTATAATTGACTTTCCGTGTTCAACTTGTTACAATTATTGTATACAAGATACAAAATACAAATAAAAATTAGGAGGCAATGAAAATGCGTAAAGAACATGATTTTTTAGGCGAAATGGAAATTCCTGATAATGTTTATTACGGCGTACAAACTTTGCGTGCTTTAGAAAACTTTCAAATTACTGGGCGCACTGCAGATCCCCTTTTCATACATGCTATGGGAATGGTAAAAAAGGCATGTGCTTTAGCAAATAAAAAAACCGGTCGCCTAGATCCCGTAATTGCTGACGCAATCGTCAAAGCAGCGGATGAAGTGATATCAGGTAAATTAGACGATCAATTCCCTCTAGATGCGATCCAAGGTGGTGCCGGAACTTCTTTTAACATGAACGCCAATGAAGTGATTACAAATCGTGCTTTGGAAATTTTAGGACATCCTCGCGGTGACTATGCCTATATCTCACCTAACAACCATACCAATATGGCACAGTCTACAAATGATGTTGTTCCTACTTCTATACGTATTTGCGCGTTAATGCGCACAAAACTCTTTACAGAAGCTTTAACCGCTTTGTCAAAGTCTTTTGATGCCAAAGGTGAAGAATTTAAGAATGTTTTAAAAATGGGTCGAACCCATTTACAGGATGCAGTTCCTATTACCTTAGGTGGGGAATTCAAAGCCTTTGCTTGTTCTATGCGCCGCAGTGTGCACCGTATGGAAAACAACACCTATGGGCTGCATATTATGAATATGGGTGCTACAGCCGTTGGCACAGGTCTTAACGCTGACCCGGAATACATTAAAGTTGTTGCTCACGAACTTACTGAAGTTACCGGTTTTAAAATGACCACGGCAGAAAACTTAATTGATGCCACCAGTAACACAGATATTTTCACTGATATTTCCGGAGCTTTGAGGGATCTTCGCTTAATGGCCTTCCGGCCACGTGCCAGGAATTTAAGCGAGATTTTGTTACCCCCTCGTCACCGGGAATCTTCAATTATTGCCAGGGGTAAAGTTATATCCACCGTTCATTTCCTGAGGTAGCTAGGGACCAATGTTGTATGTGTTTCATCTGGCTCATGGTGTCATGATTAACTAGATTACTTGGGGTGTAGAAAATGGGTCATTTCAATTTAACATGTTATGACGGTTATGGCCCATAAATACTTTGCCTTTCTTTCCTTTATATTACTACATGCTGTTACCACCCTAATGAACCCCCCCCCCCCCTTTGTATTGAATGGTATCAAAAGCTAATGAAAAAATTGTAATTTCTGGTGGTTTGACAGAAGTATTGGTATTATTACTGCCTTGCTTCCTCACATAGGCTATGAAAAATGCTCTGCTCTAGCCAAAGAAGCCTTAGCTAATGACCGTCAAATTAAAGACTTGCTCTTAGAAAAAAATATCATGAGCAAAGAAGACTTGGATATTATCCTAGCACCTGAACAAATGACTCATCCAGGTATTGCCGGCAAAGAGTTATTAACTAAATTAGAGTAGTTCTAAACAAAAAGGTGTTTCCCGAAAAAATCGGGAAACACCTTTTTTATTTGTCATAATACTAAATTGCCTTTTTTACTACCCTTGCTTTCGCTTTTACTTCAGCTTGTGCCATCATCTCTTTAGCCTTCATGAAGCGAACAGTGCTTGCTCTATCATTTTCTTCTAATTTCATGGTAATAAATTTAATACTTTCTTGCATTTCAGGAATCATAACATATTCCAACGCATTTACGCGGCGGCGAGTTTTCTCAATTTCTATTGCCAAAAGATTACAAGTTTTTTCCACTTCTGCCAATTCTAATAATTTAGGGAGATACTCGGAAAGCTCCATAACAGCATTATCTAAGGAACTGGAGGTAAAAGTGAAGGCATAGGGAATATCAGCTTCTCCATCGCCGCCTGTATACTTAACAGTAGGAACATCCACACTCATAACATTATGAATTCCAACTTCAAAAACCGCAGCCCTAGCCGGATATAAGAGAGCCTCAGAAACACGCAAAGCACCCATTTGAGCTTTTGCTAAACCAAAACGACGAGCAACGTCCTGCAAAGCCTTTTCTACTTCCAATCTTAAATCGTAGTTACGGCGAATATGCAGCATGAACTGTCGCACCATCTCATCCCGTTTATCTTTTAAAAGCTTATGCCCACGTACTGCCGTAGTCAGCCGCTTTTTCAAGCGGGTTAACTCCATACGTGTAGGGTTCACATTTGTAGCCATGTGTTATTCCCCCTCTGTTCCTTCCGTTTCAGCCGGTACATAGTACTTGTCCAAATAAGCATCACGAATACGTTTTAATTCTGCTCTTGGCAATATACCCAAAAGCTTCCAACCCAAGTCCAAAGTTTCTTCAATTGTACGATTTGTTTCATATCCTTGGGAAACGTACTCTTTTTCAAAGCGATCGGCAAATTTAGCATATAATTTGTCGACTTTTGACAAAGCCGCATCACCCAAAATAGTAGCTAACTCTTTTGCTTCCTTACCACGAGCATAAGCGGCAAATAATTGGTTCATAGTATCCGCATGATCTTCACGTGTTTTACCTTCGCCAATTCCCTTATCTTTTAAACGTGACAAAGACGGTAATACGTCAATAGGAGGCGTTACTCCTTTACGATACAATTCACGGGACAAAATAATCTGCCCCTCTGTAATATATCCTGTTAAATCCGGAATAGGATGTGTTTTGTCATCTTCCGGCATTGATAAAATTGGGATCTGGGTAATAGAACCTTTTTTCCCTTTAATACGCCCGGCACGTTCGTACATGCTTGCAAGGTCAGTATACAAATAGCCCGGATAGCCACGACGACCTGGTACTTCTTTACGAGCTGCCGAAATTTCGCGCAACGCATCAGCATAGTTTGTAATATCGGTTATGATAACCAAGACGTGCATGCCAAGGCCATAGGCTAAATACTCAGCGGCGGTAATAGCCATACGTGGTGTAGCAATACGTTCTACAGCCGGATCATTAGCTAAATTGATAAACATAACGGCACGTTCCAACGCACCGGTTCTGTTAAAGTCATTCATGAAAAAGTTTGCTTCTTCAAAAGTTATTCCTACCGCAGCAAATACAACGGCAAAACCTTCTCCTGTTCCACGCACTTTTGCTTGACGAGCAATCTGCGCTGCTAGTTGTGCATGGGGCAATCCTGAACCGGAAAACACCGGTAGCTTTTGTCCACGAACCAATGTGTTTAATCCATCGATAGCACTAACACCGGTTTGAATAAATTCAGCCGGATAATCACGAGCAGCCGGATTCAATGGTTCGCCATTAATATCGCGATACTCATCAGGTATGATTTCTGCGCCACCATCTTTGGGTCTGCCCATACCATCAAACACACGACCCAGCATAGCCGGAGAAACACCCAAACGAATACCATGACCTAAAAAGCGTGCTTTAGCATCGGATATTTTAAGTCCCTGAGAACTCTCAAATAACTGGACCAGAGCCTTATCTCCATCAATAACTAGAACTTTACCGCTACGAATTTCGCCATTAGCTTGCTGAATTTCTACCAGTTCATCATATTTGACACCTTCAACTTCTTCCACCATCATCAGCGGTCCGACGACCTCGCGTATTGTTTTATAATCCTTACGCATCTAAGTCACCCTCCTCTGTTAATGCCGTAAAAGCGGCATCTAAATCTTTGAATAATTCAGCAAACTTAACTTTGTGTTCCTTCTCAGGAATATACTTTGCACGGCCAATTTGCTCACGAATTGGCATTTCGATAAGATTGTCAAGATGTACATGTTGCGCCAAGGCCAGAAGTGCCTTGTCATACCAAGTAATAATAAGTTTAAGCATTGCATATTGTTTTTCCAAAGAAGTATAAGTATCTACTTCATCAAAAGAATTTTGATGCAAGAAATCTTCACGAATAGAGCGTGCACACTCCATGGTAATACGGTCCTTAAAACCTAAGGCATCAATACCAACTAAACGCACTATTTCTTCTAATTCTGCCTCTTCTTGCAATATCTGCATGGTCTTTGTTACCAATGCTGACCAATCAGGAGCAACAGAAGCATTATAATATGTCCTTAAGCGATCAGAATAAAGGGAATAGCTTTGTAACCAATCAATAGCCGGGAAATGCCGGCGATAAGCAAGTGCTGCCGACAAACACCAGAACACTTTAACAATACGCAAGGTCGCTTGGGAAACCGGTTCTGAAATATCACCACCTGGAGGCGAAACCGCACCAATAGCTGATACTGCGCCCGTTCTTCCCTCACTGCCAATACAAGTTACAATACCGGCACGTTCGTAAAACTCAGCCAAACGAGAGGCCAAATATGCAGGATAGCCTTCTTCACCGGGCATTTCTTCTAAGCGAGATGACATTTCACGCAAAGCCTCTGCCCAACGTGAAGTAGAATCCGCCATAATAGCCACTTTATAGCCCATATCACGGAAATATTCCGCAATGGTAATTCCTGTGTAGATAGAAGCCTCACGTGCTGCTACCGGCATATCAGAGGTGTTGGCAATAAGAACTGTACGTTTCATTAGTGGCAAACCTGTTCTTGGATCTTTTAGCGCAGGAAATTCCATAAGAACATCGGTCATTTCATTTCCACGCTCACCACAACCAACATAAACAATAATGTCGGCATCTGCCCACTTTGCCAATTGATGCTGGATAACTGTCTTCCCCGAACCAAATGGTCCCGGAACTGCCGCTACGCCACCTTTGGCAATAGGGAATAAGGCATCAATTACACGCTGTCCTGTAATCATAGGCTCTTCCGGTGCTAATTTTTCTAAATAAGGGCGGCTGCGGCGCACAGGCCAAACCTGCAACATAGGATATTCATCTATAGTGCCGTTTTCCTCTTTAATTTTATAAATAGGCTCTGTAATAGTAGCTTCACCATCAAAGACCCATTCTATTGTCCCCTTCTTACCCGGAGGAAGCATAATCTTATGCAATACTGCCGGTGTTTCTTGAACAGTGCCTATAACATCACCGCCAATTACTTTGTCCCCGACGCTAACACTAGGATTAAATTTCCATTTCTTTTCCCTGTTTAATTTGGGAACTGAAATACCACGGGTAATACGATCGCCCGCCTGCTTATAAATAACATCCAACGGACGCTGAATGCCATCAAAAATTCCTTCAATCAAACCAGGAGCTAGTTCTACAGACAATGGAAAACCCGTAGATTCTACAGGTTCACCCGGCCCAAGTCCAGCTGTTTCCTCGTATACCTGAATAGAAGCCTTATCGCCTCTTAACTCAATTACTTCACCAATCAGATGCTTTTCGCTAACACGCACAACGTCATACATTTGTACATCGCCCATGCCTTCAGCTACAATCAGCGGACCGGATACTTTTACAATAGTTCCACTCATCGGCTATTTCCCTACCCTTCCTTGAATAGAATGTCTGCGCCAACTGCTTTTTCAACATTAGCCTTTATTTGTTTCATTCCAAGTCCCAAAGCATCAGAATTCATAGGAATGAGAATGATGGCAGGAAATGTTGCAGTTGCATACATCGCAATAGCTTCTTGCACTTGCGTTGCGGCTTTTTCAGTAATATAAATTACGGCATAACCGTTATCTGCTAAGTAATGAATTCTATGTTCTATCTTAGCCGGCTGCTCTTCATAAAAAACGTCTAGGCCAATAGCTTTGAAAATCATTACTGAGCTCGGATCCCCGATTACTGCTATTTTCCTTTTTTTCATACGCCTGCCCCCTATAATAATGAGTCAACGGAGCCATCGACCCCTACACCCAGCCTCTTTATACATAAAGCTCTGGCAATTCTGCTTCAAAACCGCCCCGCTTTGTTCCAAAAATAATGCGAAGAGCCTTTGCCTCTGCTTCACGAGCCATAAGATACCCGATAATAGGTCCTAGTGTAAACGTGTCCCATTTAACGCTACGCAAAACATTCATAAGAGCTGTTTCCATTTTGCGTTTAAGTACCGCAGGTTCGTTAGTAGACACATATTCTTCAATGGTTTGAGAAATCAGTTTTCCGTGCCTGCCTCGATTTAGCTTTGCCCCTAGCTGTTCAAAAGGAGTATCCATAGCCTCCATAAGAAGGGTATGATCAATTTCTCCACATTCCAAAAGCAATGGCTTTAGTTTATCTGCTTCCCAATGTAACAAGCGAGACCGAACAACACTACGTGCATTTTGAAAATCTGCCATTAAAGAAAAATATTCGCGTACAAAACTACGATCATGCATTTTATCTAATACAGATTTAATGTGTCTAAACATAGCACCATCAATCTGTGCACTAAAAAGTAAAGGGTCAATATGATGTTGCAGGTCAACTTCAATTTTATCCATAGTTATTCTAAATGCATCAGGCATTTCGCCATAGTATTTATTATTAATGCTCTCACGTAGAAAATCTAGAGGAAATGTTCCTCCCTCTATTAAAACATCTGGGGCATCCACACCCAAAAGACGTGCTTTTAATAAAGTCTTGATATTGTGTACATCAACCGCAAGCAAAAACAAACTAGTTAACTCCGGCGCAGGTGTCAATTCCCAAATTTGTCGTCTGGAAAATTGTAACTGAGCCCTGATAACATAATCTATTTCCTGTGTATTTATCTTATCTCCTGTCAAATTGCCCCCATAACCTGTTTCTAATAACAGAGCTAAGGCTTCCTGCACATTATTTGCTTCAGAAATTCTTCTTATTTGGGATGCATCCAACATTTTTGTGAAAAGGACGCTAACACGTCCCACTGCATATTCATAACTTGTTTGAGGCATATTACTTTACCTCCGTGCCAAATAACATTGTTGCTACTTCTCGTTCAGATTTCATGCGCACATCACGCAAAATTGTAGCAAAAGAACCATCGAAATCACTATGTTTACCTATAAGCATAACTCCGCCGGTAAATTTAGCAGGCTCGCTAGCCAATGTTAATTCCCCTTTTTTACCCGCCTCTATTAAAGCAGCGTTAAGTTTTGCAAGCATGCCGCCATTGTATTTTTCCACATCTGCTGCCGGCACACATAATTTTTCATTTCCACTTTCACTAGCAGCTAGTACAATCGTTATAATAAGTTTTTCCCACTTATCTAACGGTAATTTTGCAAGTTCTTTTTCTGCTTCGGAGAAGGCTTCTTCTATAACTTTCCGCTTGCTATCCAATGAATTCTTACGAGCTTCCAGTTCAGCAATTAACACTTGGCGGCGAGCAGCTTCATCGGCATCTGCTGCAGCTTGCACATTAATTTCTTCCACTTTTGTTTGGGCTGTATTTTTAATTTTAGTACCGGAAGCTATAGCCTTCTTCTTGGCGGCTGCAAGCATAACTGCAACTTCTTGAGAAGCTTCATCTCTTATTTTTAAAATAATCTTATTTGCTGCCACCGGATTTCCCTCCCTGCTTATAGTTTAACGCCATTAACCATAATGAAGGAAATCAACAGTGCAAGCACTGCATAAGTTTCAACCATTGCAGTTAAGATAATTCCCTTACCTGTTTCTTCCGGACGTTTTGCACAAAGATAAATGCCCGATGCTGCAACTTTGCCTTGATAAATACCTGACATTAAACCACCAATAGCAATAGGGAGTGATGCAAACAAAAGAGCCATGCCTTGATAAGTTGTTAATTCCTTAACATTACCATCAATAACACCTATGTTCAAAACAATAATAAAAGCAATCAACAAACCATAAATTCCCTGTGTTCCGGGAAGCGCTTGTAATACCAAAACATTACCGAATTTATCCGGATCTTCAGAAATAACTCCGGAACCTGCTTGTCCTGCAATAGCGACACCTATTGCAGACCCCACGCCTGCCAGACCTGCTGCAATTGCTGCTCCTGCGAAAGCAAGAGTTGTACCTAATGTTAACATAATGTAATTCCTCCCTTGAATCTCTTTTTTATGATTTTATTTAGTAACATCGACATATTTAGTGCGAATGGCCAGCGGCGTAAAAGCCCTGCCACCTGCTTCGTAGAATTTACCAAAAAACTCAATATACTGTAAACGACTAGAATGTACAAACGAACCCAGAACATTAATAATAATATTAAAGATATGTCCCCCTACAAGTACGAATACAGCTACTATAATACCCACAGGACCGGTTTCCCACAACATCTTAGCAATAGTATTGATAACCATGGCAATAACGCCGGTAGCTAACCCTAAGGCAAAAAGTCTGGAATAACTCAGCAGATCGCTGACGTACCCGCTGATATTATAAAGCGTAAGCAACCCGCCAAAAAACTTAGCAATAATGCCTTTCTTTTCTCGTCCTCCAGTAAAAACAATAGTTGC
>JGI20225J20221_1001309_pt1 | contig 20951 bp, 18 predicted proteins | sample BioMet4_FD_20221 | JGI IMG/M metagenome (IMG submission 20221)
TTTTTCTGGATTCCCGCGCACACCATCACCTTTATGCTGCCCGCGCACTTTCAGGTGCTGTTTGCGGCGGCGCTGGGCATCGCCCTGGGCGTGATCCTGGCTTTCGCGGGCCTGCGCGCCAAAAAGGCGTAAGTATGCGTTGGACGCTTGCGGGGCTCAGCCGCCGCAGGCATGTAATGATAAAAACGGCCACACAGTAACGTGTGGCCGTTTTTGCATTCCGTCAGCGCCAGATGCGGGCGGCGCAAATCAGAAGAGCAGGCCGCTCTGCCGGATGATTTCCTGCCCGTTGGGCAACGACGGCAGCAAGGTCGCCGCCATGATGGCGTAGTGCACCGCCGTGGGTTTGAAGCCGTAACGCGGGGTGACAAAGATGAATATGAGGCACAGGGCCGCCACCACAAAAACCAGCACATTGGCCTGCTGCGAGGCCCATGGCAGGGCTGCGGCGTACAGCACGGCGTAGATGCCCCAGGCTGCCGCCATGGCGCAGACAAAGAGAATGTTAAAGCCGGGGTGCGTGCGCCAGCTCTGGCGGTAGTCGGTAAACATGCTGTTATTTACCCGCGCCNTTTGCGCCAAGCTCAAGACCCATGGCAAGTATGGCGGCAATGTTGCGCGCGGCCATGCGCAGGTTTTCGTTGCCCTCGGTGAGNGCCTCGTCAATTGTGCAAGGACGGTACAGCACGCTTGAAACGGCATCTATGCCGTGGGCAAACACGGCGTCCACGTCGTTGCGCAGCGAGCCGCCGATGGCGATAACAGGCTTGTTGTGACGCTTGGCCACGCGGGCCACGCCCACGGGGGTTTTGCCAAAGGCCGTCTGGCCGTCAATGCGGCCCTCGCCGGTGACGACGATATCGGCATCGCGCACATGCGCGTCCAGACCCACAGCTTCGGTAACGATTTCGCTGCCGGGGCGCAGCCGCCCCTTCAAAAAAGCGTACATGGCCGCGCCCATGCCTCCGGCCGCGCCCGCGCCGGGCAGGTCGGCCATATCCACGCCAAGGTCGCGGCGCGCAATGGCCGCAAAATTTTGCAAATATCCGTCGAGCTGCCGCACCATCTCCGGGTCGGCGCCTTTTTGCGGGCCAAAAATGGCCGACGCGCCGCGCGGACCGCACAGGGGGTTATCCACATCGCAGGCCACGTCAATGGTGCAGTCGGCAAGGCGGGCGTCAAAGGCCGACATGTCGATGCGCGCCAGCCTGCCGAGCCCAAGGCCGGTGGGTTCGATTTCGTGCCCGGTTTCGTCCAGCAGGCGCACGCCCAGGGCCTGAAGCATGCCTGCCCCGCCCTCATTGGTGGCGCTGCCGCCAATGCCCAGAATGAATTTGCGCGCTCCGGCGTCCAGCGCCGAGCGTATGAGCTGCCCTGTGCCGTAGCTTGTGGTGTTGAGGGGGTTGCGCTTTTGCGGCGGCACAAGCCCCAGACCGCTTGCGGCGGCCATTTCGATGACGGCGGTTGCGCCGTCGCCGGTCAGACCGTAAACAGCCTCCACCGGGTTGCCCAGGGGCCCGCGCACTGTCGCGGAAACACGGCGGCCAGCCGTGGCTTCGACCATGGCTTCCACCGTGCCCTCGCCGCCGTCGGCCACAGGAACCTTGACGTAGACCGCGTCAGGAAAAACCTCGCGGAAGCCGGATTCGATGGAAGCGGCCACTTGCAGGGCCGACAGGCATTCCTTGTACGAGTCTGGAGCGATGACGATCTTCATTGCTGGTTCCTTGATGGTGGGCTTGCGGTGGCAGAGAGACTACGTGTTCCATGATAGCGCCGGGGCCTGCGAAATACCAGACCCCGGCGCTTTGCTCATTACAGAAACATGGAGAGCAGCAGCGTGCCGATAAGGCCCAGCACGGCCGCAATGGTCGTGCCCGCCGTATAGGTCGCGTACATTGAACCCATGGGTATGCCAAGGGATTCCTTGACAAACCAGAAGCCGGAGTCGGTCACGTGCGAAGCGCCCGTTGCGCCCGCGCCGATGACAATGGCCATGAGGGCCGGGTCAATGCCGGGGTTGCTGCTGAGCACGGGCAGGATAAGCCCGGCGGCGGTCATCATGGACACGGTGGCGCTGCCCAGGGCAAAGCGCAGGGCAATGGCGATGATCCATGCCAGGATGAGGGGGCTGATGTGGATGCTGGTGAGCACCTGCTTGAGCACAATGCCCACGCCGCTGTCGGTGATAATCTGGTTAAGCGCGCCAGCCGCGCCGATAACAAGCATGATGGAGGCCAGCGGGGCCATGCCCTGCTCGCTGAAGCGACCCAGCTGATCCCAGCTGAAGCCCCGCTTAAGACCAAAAACCACGTAGGCCACCACGGCGGAGATGAACAGGGCGATCATGGGCGTGCCCACAAAGTTGACATAGGGCATGTACGCGGGCGGGTTATGCTTGTCGATGGTCAGCTCAACCACTGTCTTGGCGATCATGAGCAGCAGGGGCAGCAGCATGACGACCAGCGAGCTGCCAAAGGGGGGCAGCTCGGCTTCCTTGCGCGGCTCGGTATTGGCGTACACGCCGGTAAGGGGCACGGCGGGCAGGCGCTTGGCAATAAACTTGCCGTAGATGGGGCCGGCGAGGCTGGCGGCGGGCAGGCCCACCAGCAGACCAAAAAAGATAACCTTGCCCACGTCAGCCTTGAGCAGGTCGGTAACGGCCATGGCGGCCGGGTGCGGCGGCACGATGCAGTGCACCGTGGTCAGGGCCACCACAAGGGCCATACCTACCTGAATGAGGGGCAGCTTGGATTCCTTGACGATGGAGAACATGAGCGGCGTCAGTAGGATGATGCCCACCTGCAGAAAAACCGGGATGCCGCAGATATAGCCCACAACCATCATGGCCCAGTGCGCTTTTGACTGGCCGAGGATGTTGATGAGCGTCCGCGCCAGCCGTTCTGCCGCGCCGGAGACTTCCATCAGTTTGCCAAGTATGGCCCCGAGGGCCAGGATGGGCGCAAGAAAACCCAGGGTTTTGCCAAGGCCGCCTTCAAAGGCCATGACAATCTTGGCCAGTTCCATGTTGTGCGTCAGCGCCAGAAACAGGCTGGCCGCAGTCAGGGAAACAAAGGCGTGTATTTTGAAGCAAATGCACAGCACAATGACAATGGCGATGGAAATGCACAGCATGGTCATTGAATAGCCGATGCCGAACGATTGGACGGCAGTCATCTCAACCTCCGTGGATGTGGTTGCGGTACGGTGGGGGTTTGCCCGCGCCGGTAAGGGTTGGGGGAATGGTTGACGGTGCGACGGTAGGTTCTTTTATTTGCTCTGCTCACCCTCCGGCTGCTGTGCGCAAATCACATCCTCTGCCCTGAAATCAGGCCCTTTTGAAATTGGGGGCGTATTCCGCAGCCAGACGTATGGCCTCCACCATGCTGACAGGGCTGACCTTGCCTGTGCCGGCAATGTCAAAGGCCGTGCCGTGGTCCACCGAGGTACGCAAAATGGGCATGCCCAGCGTAAGCGAGATGGTGCGCTCAAAGTCCACCATCTTGGTCGCTATGTGCCCCTGGTCGTGGTAGAGCGAAAGCACGGCGTCCCAGGCTCCCTTGAGGGCAAAATGAAAAACGGAATCCGCCGGGTTGGGGCCGAAAACGTTCAAGCCCTGGCGGCGGGCTTCTTCAATGGCCGGGACGACCTCGGCATCTTCCTCGTTGCCAAACAGGCCGTGTTCGCCGCAGTGGGGGTTGAGGCCCGCCACCACCATGCTGGGGTTTTTTAGCCCAAGCAGCTTGAGGGCGCTGGTGCAGCGGCTGATGTAGTCGAGCACGCGTTCCTTTTTTACGGCGCGGCAGGCGTCGATGAGCGAGAGGTGGCGGGTGAGAAAGAACACGCGCAGGTTGTGCACCTGAAACATGGTCAGGGGATCTTTTGTGCCGGTCAGGTCGCCAAATATTTCGGTGTGACCAATGTAGGGCACGCCGCCCGCCTTGAGCGATTCCTTGTTGATGGGCGTGGTGGCCACTGCCGCCGTTTTGCCCGCCATGGTCAGCTCTATGGAGGTCTTGATGTACTCAAAGGCCGCTTTGCCGCACTGGGCCTGCACCTTGCCGTAGGCAAAGCTGGTCATGTCCACGTTGTCCAGACTGATGATGTTGGCCGCGCCCTCGTGCCAGCCGTTGAGGTTGGCGTCCACCTCGTTGAAGTCGAGGTTGACCTTCATGATGTCGGCTGCCCGGCGCATGATTTCGGTATTGCCCACCACCAGCACCGTGGCCATGTCGGCAACGGCAGGGTCCGCCAGCGAGGCGGCCAGAATTTCCGGTCCCACGCCAGCGGGGTCGCCCATGGGGGCGCAAATCAGGGGTTTCATCTATAAAATCCTTGTATTTAAGCAGGTTGATTTGCAATGCTGCGGTCTAGACAGGCCGTTTGCGGGTTGAAATTTTGGTGAACAGGTATTCCACGCATTCCACAAGGCTGTCCTTGTCGCCCACAAAGCCGCCCTTGGTGATCATGGGCAGGTCGGGGTGCTCGCCGCCGATAATGTGGCCGTAAACGGCAAGGGGCAGCACCATGACCCGCACGGAAAACCCGCCCGCCTTGAGCTTGCGCATGACCGAAACCGTAACCTCGCCGCCCGAGGTGTACAGGCCGCCGATGCGCAGGTTGTCGTTTTGCAGGGTTTCCTGGGCCACCTGGGCCAGGGCCATGTTGATGCGGCGCGAAATTTCGCTCGGCGCAATGCCGAGGCGCTGCGACATCTCCTGCATGGGAAAAACGTCTTCCTTGCTGGTGGCGGTGCATACGCCAAGAACCTTGGTGTCTTCGGGCGCGGCAAATACGGCGTCCAGCACGCGGCGGCACTCGGCTTGCGATTCCGCCTCGCCCGCCAGCACCTTGCGCACGTCCATGGGCACGATGTGGCAGGGGTGGGCGAGGCGCAGGGCCTCCATCTGCACGCGGGTGAGCTCGCTGGTGCTGCCCACGGTCAGGAAAATGCGGTTTTCAAACTCCGCGCGCGGGGCCTTGATGCGCGCGGCGGCAAGCTCGGCGGTAAACGGACCGGGATCGAGCGATACCAGCGGATAGGGCGCATCGGCCAGCGACTGGGCGATAACGGCAATATCGTCGTCGGACACGGCGTCGCAGACCACGGCGCGGCAGCCCCTGGCGCGTGCGGCCTCAATGGCCTCGCGCACGGCGGCGGGGCCTGCGAGCACCTTTTCCAGCGACACAAAGCCGCAGGGCAGCGAGGTCTGGTCGGCGATGATTTTGAGCACGGCGGTGTGGTGCACGGGGGTGGCAGCGTCCTTGGCAATGGGCGAGCGCTCCAGCGGCAAGAAGTGGGTTCGAAAAACTGGACCGTGAGCTAAGGTGGACGTAAGAAGTCAAAGGAGGCTTTTTATGTCCAAATCGAGAAGGAAGTTCACCGCCGAANGGAGTGCCACCTCTGATTAGCCCTAGATGGGCGGCATAACCAATAAAACTGTCCACCTTAGTTTTGCCGTTGACTGGTCCAAAGAAGTGAACCCACTTCTGCACGCCATGTACAATCTGGTAGCCGCCCACGCAGATGCGGCCCGAATGCGGGTAGGACGATACCATCACCGCAAGGGTTTCGTTGTGGCCGTGGCTGTCGTCCATGGACTTGATCACGGCTTCAAGCTCCGCCCCCACATTGCCGCGCAGGGTGGAATCTATGCGTTTGGAGACAAGGGCCGGTTTTTCAAGATTAAACGCCCGCACGGCGTCGTACACGGCCTTCCAGGCTTCCTGGCGGTGCAGCAGGCGGCTTTCGGCATTGAGGCAAACGGCGTCGCACTGCGTAAACTCCCTGGGGTTCCAGTGGGCAAGGCCCAGGCATGTGGCGCTGGAAAAGCCCTTGGCGGCAAGCAGCGCGCCATTGTCGTTCGCACCTGTAAAATCGTCGGCAATAACGGCTATGATCATACGGTAACCTTCCGGTAGTTGTGACGGTCTAGTTTGCAACGCACAGGCGCGCGCCTGCGTCGTTCAGGGCGGCCTGGGCTTCAGCGGGCAGGCCGCCGTCGGTGATGATGTGGTCAAAGCGTTGCAGTTCGGCCACCAGCCATGGGCTGAATTTGGCGTATTTGGATGAGTCAGCCAGCAAAAAGGTTTTGTCGGCGCTGGCCATGAGCTGGCGCTTGTAGTGCGTCTTGGCCGGGGTGCTGGTGGTTACGCCGTGGTGGATATCCCATACATTGGTGCCCACAAAGGCCATGGTGAGACGCAGCCCCCGCAGATAGGCCACGGCGTCGCTGTCGTTGCAGGCGCGGCTGACCGGGTCGATGAGCCCGCCCGAAAGGAAAACCGAAATATGCTCGCAGCCGGAAAGCAGCAGTGCAATTTCAAGGTCAGGGGTAACCACTCCAAGGCTGGTAAGCGGCAGGGTCGGGAGCAGACGGGCCAGCTCAAGGCTGGTGGTGCCCGCATCCAGGGCGATGAAGTCTTCGTTTTTAATATACAGGCTGGCAGCGCGGGCGATGGCCAGCTTGGCGTCAAGCATGGACACGGCCTTGCGGGCGCGGGGGATGTCGTTGGCCTCAAAGTTGAGGGGTACAGCGCCGCCCCAGGTAAGCTCAAGCTGGTTGCGCTCTTCAAGCACCTTGAGGTCGCGCCTGACCGTCATGGTCGAAATGCCCAGCGCTTCGGCCAGTTCGCGCGTGTTGACCGCGCCCTTGTTTTTAATGAGGCGGGCCATTTCTCTGCGGCGTTCTGCTGGCAACATGGTGGCTCCGGCGTGACGGTTGAGTGTTAATTTTGTTTCAAGTTTGTTGCTTTGTGTTATGCTCCTGGTGAGAGATATCGTCAAGCAGGCTGTAGATATATTGGTTAATCAACCAATGTTTATTTTTTATTGTGCCTGTAAATGTTGTTTGTTGTTGCAGGGGGCCGGGCGGTAAATAAAAAACCCCGGATACTGAATGTCCGGGGCTGAAAGGCTGAGACGATGCCGATGCGCGCATGGTCCAAGACGCAAAAAGGCCGCCGGGCACATGAACCGGCGGCCTTTTGCTGGGGTGTACGCGGGCGGGGTAGACCCGCGCTGGCTACTACGCGTTGCCGAAAAATGGGGGTCGGCGCGTCTTGGCTTCGCCGCTGACCCGGAATATCTGTACCGTGTACTGGTCTTTGCCGCTGCACATGGGGCAGCCGTCTGTAACCAGCATGCAGGACGAATCGAGCTCAAGGGGATCGATACCGGCCATATGGAGAATATGTGTGGCCTTGCCCTGCTCCCACATGACGGGGGAGCCGCAGCGTGCGCATTCTACATAGAGCATTTCCGGGTCGTAACCTGTGGGCACGGGAGTGCCGCGCAGGGGCTCGGCAATGGCTTTCATGGTGTTGCTTTGCATAAAAACCTCCCTGTGGGCTTTACGCGCTGCCAGAAGTTTGGCGGCGCGCATTCGCAGCCTCGCCTTACATACATAAGCACAGCGTGCGCCGAGGCAAGCCCCGCAGCCGGAATTTGTTCGCCACGCGCAGGCGCGCATGCGGCGCAGGCAGGGCCGCTTGCCTTGCTGAGCGCAGCCGAATACACTGCGGGCATGTCTGAAAAACACCGTCATATACGTTTGCTCCCGCCTGAGTTGCGCAACCAGATCGCCGCTGGCGAAGTGGTAGAGCGCCCTGCCAGCGTGCTCAAGGAACTGGTGGAAAACAGCCTTGACGCCGACGCCGCGCAGATTGATGTTTGCCTCGAAAANGGCGGTCAGAGCCTGATCAGNGTACAGGACGACGGCTGCGGCATTGCTGCGGACGACCTTGAGCTGGCTGTGACCCGTCACGCTACAAGCAAAATCGCCAGTCTGGCAGATCTNGAGCACATCAGCTCGTACGGCTTCAGGGGCGAGGCGCTGCCAAGCATTGCCTCTGTCTCGCGTTTTTCCATTACCTCGGCCGTGACCGGCCCCGACGGACAGTCGCAGGCCCACAAGGTTGAAGTGGAGCATGGCGTGCTGAGGGTTTCGGCTCCTGCCGCCCTGCACCGGGGCACGCGGGTGGAAGTGCGCGACCTTTTTTCCAACATACCAGCACGCTTGAAATTTTTAAAAACCCCTTCCACCGAGTTCAAACGCGCGCAGGACTGGCTGGCGCGGCTGGCCCTGGCCCGGCCCGCTGTAGGGTTGAGCCTCAGCGCGGGCGAACGCGAGGCCTTGCGTTTTTTGCCGGGGCAGAGCCTGGCCGAACGCCTGGCCGTGCTTTGGCCCAAGCTTATTGTGGACGCCTTGCGCCCCTTTGACGCGACCCGGCACGGCATCCGCGCGCGGGGGCTTGCCGCCCTGCCCAACGTGAGCCAGCCGCGCGGCGACCGCATGCTGTTTTACGTCAACGGGCGTTCGGTTACGGACAAGCGCCTGATGGCCGCCGTGCGCGAGGCCTACAAGGGCCGCATGACCAGCCGGGACTTTCCGCAGGTGGCCCTGTTTGTCGAGATGGACCCGGCCGAGGTCGACGTGAACGTGCACCCGGCCAAGTCAGAGGTGCGCTTCAGGGACGAATCGGCGCTGTTTTCCGCCGTGCTGCACGCCGTGCAGGGGGCGTTGGTCACCTCCTTTGATGTGGCCGAAAATATCTGGCCGCAGGCAGCCGCCGGACAGCCAGAAACGGAAAAGGCCGACGGGGCGTCGGCCCCCCGTCCGCAGGGCTTTTGGGGCAGGCTGGACAAACCGCCTCTCATTCAGCCGCAGGAGCGTGAAAAAGCGCAGGACGAGGATACTCCGTGGCAGGTCAGCGAACCGACTGGCGCATGGAGCGCCGCGGCCACCGGCAGCGCGGAGCGGGCCGGGCTGGCTGCCCCCACGGCGCAGGCGGCGGCAATGCTGGGCCAGAAGCCGGAGGCGCTGTTTGTTGAGGCCCCGACGGAGCCTTCGGGCCTTGCGGAGGGCGCGTCCAGCTACGCGCAGACCCCGCAGCCAGGGCGCGGCGAGGAATACCTATCCGCGACAGGCGGCGCTGCATTTGCGGATGCAGGCGTCGACGGCGCTGGCGACCCAGGTGTAGCCATGGGTGCGGAAGATGCGTTTTTTGCGCACGGGCAGGACCGTCAGCCCCTGACCGTGGGATCGTTTACCTATCTTGGGCAGGTGGCGTTGACCTATCTGGTGTTGCGCGATGCTTCGGGCGCGCTGCTGCTGCTAGACCAGCACGCGGCGCACGAGCGAGTGCTGTACGCCCGCCTGCGGCGCGGGGGCTTCGCTGGTTCTGGCCAGCTGCTGGCCCTGCCGCTGGATTTGCCCCTGCATCCGGCGGAAATGGAACGCTTTTTTGAATTGCGGCCCCGGCTGGAATCACTGGGCTTTGCTCTTGAGGCCAGCGGCGGCAACCTGAGCGTCAACGCCATGCCCCCGGTGCTCTCGCGCGCCGAGGCCAGGGACTTTTTGCGCGAGGCGCTGGCTGGTCGCAAGGACGATCTGGCTGACATGTTCATATCCATGTCCTGCAAGGGGGCCATCAAGGCCGGGCAACGGCTTGCCGACGACGAGGCCGCCGGGCTGCTGCAGCAGTGGCTGGAAACCCCCGACCGGGAATACTGCCCCCATGGCCGCCCCTGCGTGCTGCGCTGGGACGCCGCCGAACTGGAAAAAATGTTCAAGCGAAAGCAGTCGTAACGAAGGGGGGCGTTAGCCCCCCCGGTTGTTATAAATCTTCGTCAGAGGCATAATCATCAATTGCCTGATATTCTTTTAAATCAAATGAAGGTTTGAATAATCTGAAAAAGCTTGGCGATTTTACGCCCTCAAACTGCTCAATGGAAATCTGCCTGATGCCGTCTTTCAGAAATAGTGTTTCAGAAAGACTGTCTGGGTACGGCTCTGTATATACAATTCGACTTAACTGCGATTGATATATCTTTTTTGAACATAGCTCGCAGGGGTATGTGGTTGTGTAAATTGTGCCACCAGCAATGCCAGTTCCACCAAAGCGTGCGGCCTGTAATATTGCATTCTCTTCTGCATGGAGCGCGCGAGCATATTCTAGCCGCTTAACATTGATCTTATTTTTTAGTGCAGAGCATATATTTTTTGTATCTTCAATAGTTTTTTTGTTTTGTACACATTTTGCCAACTTTTTTTCTGCAGAATCAATTTTTTTGTTTAGATATAGTTTTGATTGCAAATCTTTGAAACAAAAACATTCACTTCCCTTATTCCCAAGTAAATTCTCTTGTTTGAATTTGTCGATGGAGTCTTTCCAGTTGAAAAGAAGGCATCCACTGTCCTCTGCATGTCTAGTATAGTCATCTACACAAAGCTGTGAACAACCTAACTGACCAGATCCGACAGCGTTCCATCCAGCCGCAATAATAAAACCTTCTGGATTTGTGATGACAGCGCCTACTTGTCTGGAGAGGCAGGTTGACCGTAAACTTAGTGAATACGCTAGGTTCATTATTTCTTCATCATTCCTGGGAGGCACGATGCCTGGAAAATCAATGAGAGATAGAAACCTTATAATCTCAAATTTGTAATGTTCTTCACTTGCAGTTTCATTTTTATAAAAATCAGTTGTTATTGCATAATCTGAAAGAAGCGTACACCGAGGGACGTCCTGTTTGTTGAGTTCTTTTGGCTCCCTATTGTCACCAGCATCGCGAGTATCACATCGGTCGTTAAGGGTTGGGACATTTTTTTTACGAGTTTCTTTTGACGCATAGAGAGAAGCCAAGAAAAACGAGCCATATCTTTTCCTGAAAAACTGGACTTCGGCTGGATTGCGAAAAGAGTTAATTATAAAGAAGTTTGTGCTGTCCTTTTTTCTATTGCGCATGTATTTAATGATCTTGTTAGCCTCTTGCGCCAGTACTGAAATATTTGTGTAGTCTGATGCAGGTGATGAATCGAATGGATTGCCTGTTGCTCTGGCATTGTCACCTGCATTCTGAAAAAAATCTCTGCATTTATCAGATGCTTGAAAAAGCTTTTTTTTAATATGTCCAAATTCTAAGATCATATTGTCAAACGTATTATAATCATTTTCATTCCACGTTCGCTCTTGGAATCCTTTGTTGAATTTATTGATATTTTCAAAGGTGTTTATAGGAATTTCTTTTAAGATGTTTTTTATGCATTCTGGAGTATCTGGCTTAGAAAAATATTCTTCAAAAATTTTACTTTTGTCGCTACTAGGATTTTCAAAGTCGCAATTTTCAAGCATTAATTTTACTAAGAGATTTGACATCGAGATCTTAAAAAATGTGTTATCAAGCTTTTCAGAATATTGGAGAATTTTACGCCGAATGAGTAACTCTCGCAGGTTTTTATTGGCGGCCTTTAATGATTTTTCAACTTCTTTTGCTTTTTCATAGGCTGGTTTTCTAGAATAATGTTCTTTTAGGTTTGTTTCTGCGTAAGGAACAGCCGTGTAATTGCTTTTTTGTTCGTTGAACTCGTTTATTTCTTGTTTTATATATTTAAAATGCTCGCTAATAGACAAATTTGTCTTGTCTAAAGCAGCTTTAATTTGAGACTTGTCTTTGGATAACTCAGATGAAATAAATTCAGATAATTTTTTGCATCCGCTTCCAATCGCACCAGTAAGTCCGATTATGAGAAATTTTTTACGCATAATAATTCCCCTCCTCAGGTTTATAAATTGGGCAATTATATAAAATGTTTTTTAATAAATAAATGATTATATGAAGCCAAATCTTAATGTTGTCTAACTCGTGAATAAGAAACCGCCTTTTCGGTGGCCAAGGCATGAAAATTCAGAGCACTGCGGGCGGCCCTCATTTGAGAGCCGCCCGCGTTTTGCTATTCGCTGGCTTCGTCAACCAGATAGACTATGGAGTAGTAGGGTATGCCGCCGTGCAGCGAGAGGCCGATCTGGCAGGTGCGGCTTGAGGAGTAGCCCACCTCGCAGGTGCTTACCTGCATGCGCAGGCCCTTGAGCGCGGCCTCGTTGAGCTCTGGGTGGGTAAAGCCACGGTCGCCCGCCCAGCCGCAGCAGTTGATGCCGTCGGGTACGACGACGGTTTGGGCGCACTTGCGGGCCAGTTCTTCAAGCTTGCCCTCAAGGCCCATCTTGCGCATGGAGCAGGTGGCGTGCAGGGCCACGGTTTTGGGCAGCTTTTTGAGCTTGAGCGTGTCCATGAGGTTCTCGAGGATAAATTGCACAGGCTCCATCAGTTTGATGCTGGGGTCGAGGGTCTGTTTCATGTGCAGGAGGCAGGGGCTTGTTTCGCACAGCACGGGGTATTCACCATTATTGGTGGCCTCGCGCAGCACTTTTTCCAGCTCCTGTTCCTTTTTATGGGCTGCGTCGGCAAGGCCCTTGCTGGCAAAGGCCATGCCGCAGCACAGCTTGTCCAGATTGTTGGGCAGAATGACGTCGTACCCGCCCTTGAGCAGCACGCTGATGACGGCTTCCGGCTCTGTACGGCGGTCGCTGTGCTCCTCGCCGGGGCCCATGTTGCGGGCTATGCAGCTGGGGAAGTAGACAACCTTTTTGGCATTGCTGGTGTAAGGCGAGGGCATATAGACCGACCCCCCGCCCTTGGGCATGTTTTTGTTCCACAGCGGCGCCTTGTTGAAGGTCAGGCAGCGCAACAGGCGCGAGCCGTCGCGCATGATGCTTGTGCCAAGCATGCGGTGCAGGGTGTCCACGCTGTTGAGGGCGATGGACATGGCCTTGCAGGTTCCCGCAAAGTGGTCGGCAATGCTTCCGGCAATGCTTTTGCTGAGCGAACCGGCGTCCTTTTTGCGCAGGCTTTTAATGAATACGCCTGTATCCACGCCAGCGGGGCAGCGGGGGCGGCACAGGCTGTCTGTGGCGCAGGTGGCCTTGCCCATGTATTCATAGCCCTTTTCCAGCTTTTTCAGTTCGCGGCTTTCGGGGTCGGCCGCGCGCAGGCGGCATATTTCGCGGTACACGGTGATGCGCTGTCGCGGCGTGAGCGTAAGGTCGCGCGAGGGACAGACAGATTCGCAAAAACCGCATTCCATGCACTTGTCCACCAGCTCGTCGGCGGGGTGCAGGGGCTTGAGGTTTTTAAGGTGCCCCTGCGAATCGCTGTTGAGCAGTACGCCGGGGTTGAGGATGTTCTTGGGGTCGAGCAGGCTTTTGATCTCCTTCATGATGGCATAGGCCTGGCTGCCCCACTCCAGCTCCACAAAGGGCGCAATATTGCGGCCCGTGCCGTGCTCCGCCTTGAGCGATCCGTCGTATTTTTCTGTAACCAGCTTGCAGAAGTCTTCCATAAAGCCCTTGTAGCGGGCCACCTCTGCCGGTGCGCCAAAATCCTGCCAAAAGACAAAGTGCAGGTTGCCGTCGCGCGCGTGGCCAAAGAGCGGGGCCACCGTGTAGCCGTGGCGGGCGAAAAGCGCCTGCAGGTCGGTGGCGGCCTCGCCCAGTCTGTCGAGGGTAAAGGCCACGTCTTCAATCACAATGGACGTGCCCACAGGCCGCATGCCGCCCACCGAGGCCAGAATACCTTTGCGTATGAGCCACAGTTTGGTGAATTCCTCGGGCTTGTCGGTAAAGGCGTATGGCCGCACAAAGGTTACGCCGGCAAAGGCCGTGTTGATGGCGGCGATGTTATTTTCAAGCTGTTCGCGGCTGGCGGCGCGGGTTTCCACCAGCAGGGAGCACACGTTGTCGTCCAGGGTTTCCAGCCCCTCGGGCAGGCCGGGGGTTCCCTCAACCGAGCGCAACGAGGCGCGGTCCATAAGCTCCGCCGCAGCCACGGGCAGGGTTGCCACAGCCGTGGCCAGATCGCAGGCGGCCTTGACCGTGGGCAGCAGCAACAGGGCCGAGGCCTTGAAGGGGGCCTCCTCCACCGTGCGGTAGGTCACCTCGGCAATGAAGCCCAGCGTGCCCTCTGAGCCCACCATGACGTGCTGCAAGATTTCAAAGGGGTCTTCGTAATCCACCAGGGCGTTGAGGCTGTAGCCCGTAGTGTTTTTGATCTTGAATTTGCGGCGGATGCGGTCGGCCAGCTCCGGGTTGTCCATGATCTGTTTGCGCAGGTCGGCCAGCCCGTTGAGGATGTGGGCGTGGGTGCGGGCAAAGGCGGCGCGGCTTTTGGCGTCGGCCGTATCCAGCAGCGTGCCGTCGGCCAGCACCATGCGCGAAGAAATAACGGTCTTGTACGAATTGTCCGATGTGCCGCAGCACATGCCGCTGGCATTGTTGGCAAAAATACCGCCGATAAAACAGCTGTCGATGGAGGCCGGATCCGGCCCGATTTTTTTGCCAAATTCGGCCAGAATTTTATTGGCTCCGGAGCCGATGATGCCGGGCTGCAGGGTGATGCGCTCGGCCCCCGCGCCCACCCGCCAGTTGCGCCAGCCCTTGCCTATGCGCACCAGTACGGAATCAGACACCGCCTGGCCCGACAGGCTGGTGCCTGCGGCGCGAAAAGTAACAGGCACGCGCATGCGGTCGGCCAGGGCCACCAGCTGCACAACTTCGGCCTCGTCCAGCACGTCCACCACGATCTTGGGCGTCAGGCGGTACACGCTGGCGTCCGTGCCATAGGCCAGCATGCGCAACGGGTCTGTGTGGATGCGGTCTTTAGAAATAAAGTCCAAGAGGGCTTCTTTAAATTCCTTGTAGGGAGATGCAAGCATGGACAAACCTCCGTGGCGATGCCGTTGAGTGGGCGCTAATGGGGCGCTGGCGAGGAAAAGTTGCCGTTAAAACCTGAGATGGGCCCGACATTTTGCGGATTGCTGCCGGTCAGATCTGGAGAGGGCATTGGGTTAACGATAACAGTTGTCGGAACGGAAGGCTACTGTTTGCCAGCACAAAAGCGTAGAGATCAGACAGTTCTTGTGCCGTATGCACCCCTGCGGTACAAAAGGAAAAAAACAGTTTGCTGATGCTAACCAGCCTGCCTGGCGCAAAAACGGGCCGCAGGCTGATCAGTTTGGGGACGAAGTTGATGACGGCCTGATTTACCAGGGAGGTTGCATGAAGTTGCTGACTGCTGCTTGCTGTGTTTCTTTGGCCCTGCTGCTGCCATCTGCAGCCCTTGCCTGCACCACAACCATCGTTACCAAAGGAGCCAGCGCCGACGGCTCGGTGATGGTCAGCCATTCGGACGACAACGACCTTGGCGACCAGTCCCTTGTGTTTGTTCCCGCCCGCGACTGGCCCGAGGGCGCGCAGCGCCCGGTTTACGATTCCGCAGTGGCCGTGCAGGAAAACCCCGCCACCAATACCTTTCTTGTTCCGCGGCTTTCTGATCCCAAACGTGCGCCGGGTTACAACCATCCCGCCACGCCGCGCGCCGTTCCCCTTGGCTTTATCCCGCAGGTGCGGCACACCTTTGCCTATATCGACGGCAATTACGGCGTCATGAACGAGCACGGCCTCATGTTTGGCGAGTGCACCGACGGGGCGCACAATACCTGCACGGCAGAGCCGGGCAAGCGTATTTTTTACTCGTCCGAGCTGGCGCGCGTGGCCCTCGAACGCTGCAAAACGGCCCGCGAGGCTATTGAACTGATGGGTGCGCTTATCGAGCAGTACGGCTATTACGGCACGGGTGAAACCCTGCCCGTGGCCGACAAAAATGAAGCCTGGGTTATGGAAATGGCCCCCTCCCCGGCGGGAACAGGCGGCCTGTGGGTGGCCCAGCGCGTGCCGGACGGGCAGTTTTTTGTGGCGGCCAATGAGTTTCGCATCCGCGACATCACGCCCGGCAACCCTGACCAGATGTACGGCAAAACCCTGTTTGCCACGGTGGAGCGCTACAACATGCGCAGCCCCAGGGACGCCTCAAAGCCCCTTGACTGGCTGACCACCGTGAGCGACGGCGAATACAATCATCCCTACTACTCGCTGCGGCGCGTGTGGCGGGCGTTTTCCATGGCGGCCCCGTCGCTCAAGCTGCCCGCCTGGGTCGAGAGCGGCACAACCCGCGCCTATCCCTTTTCCGTCAAGCCAGACAGCCCGCTGAGCCTGGACGACCTCAAGCGCATGCACCGCGATCACTACGAAGGCACGGAATTTGACCTTACCAAGGGCGTGGCCGCCGGGCCGTTCGGCAATCCCAACCGTTTTATCGGCCCCAAGGATCCCAGCGGCGACGTAACGCCAGCCACCAAGCTGGAAGGCGCATGGGAGCGCCCCATGGGCATGTTCTACACCGGCTATACGACCATTGCGCAGTACCGCCCCGGCGTGCCCGATCCGCTCTCGCTGGTGTGCTGGGTTGCGCTGGCCCCGGCGGCGGAATCGGTATTTGTGCCGCTGGCCGTCGCGCCCATGCCTGCGGGCTACGAGCAGGGCGACACCCGCCGGTTTGCCAATGATTCCGCCTGGTGGGCCTATGCCCTGGTGAGCGAATACGCCAACACCCGCTATGACGCTGTTTCAAAGGATATTGCAGATAAGGCTGCAGGCATGGAAAAAANCTTTGCCGCCCGCGTGGCGGCGCTGCAAACCGAGCTTGCCCCCAAGGCCGCCTCTGCCCCGGCGCAGACGCAAGCCGTCTTTGCAAAGGCGCTGCGCGCGCAGGCCGAGGCCGCAGTGCGTGACTGGCGCGAGTTTTTTCCCCAGCTGGTGGCCCGGTACTGTCAGGGATTTATCAACAGCCCTGACAAAATGACCCAAAAGGCCGGGTATTCCGACGCATGGCTGCGCCGAACCAACTACTCCACCGGCCCTGTTTCCTACCAAAAGCCCCGGCAGTCGGCTTCGCAATCTGCCAGATAAGTCAGGAGGAATGCTGTATGCAGTGCAACCGTCGTCGTTTTTTGCAATCCATGGCTGTGACGGGCGCTGGCCTGTGCCTGCCGTCATTTTCCTGGGCGGGGTTTGACCCCCTGTGGAAACCGGGGAGCGCCTGCGCCAACCCCATTGACGTGACCGTGTTTGAAATGTTCAAGATCGGCCCCGGCCCCTCAAGCTCGCATACCATCGCGCCCATGGCGGCGGGCAACGACTTTATCGGCCTGTGCTCCAAACTGCCGCAGGATCAGCTGGCCCAGGCCGATGCCGTCAAGGTGCACCTGTACGGCAGCCTTTCGGCCACGGGCAAGGGGCACGGCACCGACCGCGCCGTGGCGGCGGGCCTGCTTGGGCAAAAGCCAGAGGACTGCAAGGCCGAGTTTCTGGACAATCTTTTCATCAAACCGGACGACACGCGCACCGTGGTGCTTGGCCCGGCCAAAATTCCGCTCAGGGATTCGGACGTCATTTTTGAACAGGGCGCCATTGAGGCCCCGTTCAGCAACGTGCTGGTCATTGAGCTGCTGGGCAAGGGCAAACCGCTGGCCTCGCGTGAGTACTATTCGGTGGGCGGCGGATTTTTGCAGTGGAAGGGCTGGAAAGCCCCGGAAAAAGGCAAGCCCGTGCACTCCTTTGATTCCATGAACGGGCTGCTGGAAATCGTGAAGACCACGGGCAAGAGCATTCCGCTAATCATGCTCGAAAACGAGATGGCCATCACCGGGCAGACGGAGCAGCACATCCGGCAGGGCGCGCAGCACATCATCCATGTTATGGACAGCTGCGCCGCCACGGGCCTTGGGCTGGAGGGCAAACTCAAGGGGCCCTTTGGCCTTGAGCGCCGCGCCAAGCTCATGCTGGAAAAGGCCGCCAGCTCGCCGGAACCGGCCGACGCCTTTGCTGCGCGGCTGTCTGCCTACGGGCAGGCCGGGTCGGAAGAAAACGCCATGGGCCACCCCATCGTCACCGCGCCCACGGCTGGCTCGGCGGGCGTTATGCCGGCGGTTGTGCACATGCTTATCAAGGAGCGCGGCAAAACCGAGGCCGACCTGGTGGACGGCCTGATGGTGGCCTCCATGGTGGGCACGCTCATCAAGCGGCACGCCAGCGTTGCTGGCGCGGATGTGGGCTGTCAGGGCGAGATAGGCTCCGCCTCAAGCATGGCGGCGGCCATGCTGGCGCAGGTGATGGGTGAAACGCCCGATGTGGTCGAAAACGCTGCGGAATTTGCGCTGGAGCATCACCTTGGCATGACCTGCGACCCTGTGGGCGGCTATGTGCAGATTCCCTGTATTTCGCGCAACGCCATGAGTTCCGTAAAGTCTTGGAACGCCTGGATGATGGCCCGCACCGGGCAGGGGACCAAACACCCGGTTGGGCTTGACCTGTGCATACGCACCATGAACCAGACCGGCCGCGACATGAAGGACGACTACCGCGAAACCGCGCGGGGCGGGCTGGCTTTGTTCTATACGCAGGGCTGCTAGCGTCTCAAGGAGTCTTTTGCCCTCTGGGCAGCGTCAACGGCCCGTTTCTGCGCAGGTCTGCACATAAGAGTGCTATCCCTGCTCAGAAACGGGCTGTTTTCTTGCCAGAGAACAAAATTTATCCTTGTGACACTGAGCAAAAGGAAAGGTGAGTCAATTGTGCGTCCGCGCCTTCACCCAAGCATTGATCTCGCGGCCAAATTCCGCAAAGTCTTCAATGTGCGTATGCGCGACAGTGTAGACCACATCCCAGTTCAGACTTGTGTATTCATGCACGGCGATGTTGCGCAGACCTACGCTTTTGGCCAGCTTGCGCGCCACGCCCTCGGAAAGCACGCCCTGCCTGTGCAGCAGCAAAAAAGCCTCAGCCATGGTGGAAGGTACGGATGAAGATTCGGCAAGAATGGTGGTGGCAATGTCGGTGCTGATCTGCACAGCGCGTTGCAGGTTCAGGATGAGAATATCCTGAAGGTCAAAATCCGTTGCCAGCTGCTGGGAAGTACCGGGTGTTTTTTCTCGGATGCGTTGCATGCAGCGTTGCAGCGAAACAAGTTTCGCCTTGATGACATCGGTATCCATCAAAACCCCCGTTCCAGACTCTTTTCAATGATTCTTTGGCGCAGAGGTTCCATGTCGGCCTGATCAAGCAGCATGCGCTTGAGCAGCGCGGCATAAGCGGTGTCTGAGCGTTTGAGCGCCAGCGTGCCGGTGGTGAGAACCTGATGTAAAATCAGCCCCCAGGCGTTATACAGGTCTACAAGGTCAACCTCGCGCCCGAGCGGCAGGCTGAGTTCTGCCATGAGTTCAAGCCGAGCTTCGGGCGAGAGCTGGGGCCGCAAGTACGGCCACGTCCACATCGCTGTCGGGGCGCAGCGCGCCTCGGGCGGCGGAGCCAAACACAAAGGCCAGCTCAATTTCTGCATGCTGGGCAAGTGTACGGGCTATTTGCTGTGCTATGGCTGTAGACATGTGCGAATCCTGCTGCCGTGATTGACTGCAGCATAGCAACCAATATGTATGTTGACCAGCGCGGGCTTTTGCCTGCGCACAAGCAACTGCGGCCGCGCTGCCAAAAACAAAGGAGCTGAAATCCATGCAGGATTTCAGCTCCTTAAACGTTGCAGCAAAAACTGGCGGAGGGGGAGGGATTTGAACCCCCGGAAGGCTCACACCTTCAACGGTTTTCAAGACCGCCGCGATCAACCGCTCTGCCACCCCTCCGCAGAGGTGCAGTCTCCAAGGGCATGCAGTGGCGGCCAAGGCCGCATCCATGCCGGGAGAAAATGTCGACGGCGCGATTACCCTGCTTGCAAGGCAATAGCGCCGCCGAAAAAAATTGTGCCGCTACGCCACTTACTTGATGGCGTCTTTCAGGCCCTTGCCGGGCGTGAACTTGGCAACCTTGCTGGCAGGAATGGTGATTTCCTTGCCGGTGCGGGGGTTGCGACCCTTGCGGGCAGCGCGCTCAACCACTTTGAAGCTGCCGAAACCGGTGAAGGTCACAGATTCGCCAGAGGCAAGGGCTTCGCGCAGCGAGGCCACCACGGCGTCAAGAGCTTCTTCGGCCTTGGCTTTGGTGGGCAGGCCGGCTTTGGCATGGATTTTTTCTACGAGCTCAGCTTTGGTCATGATGCTACTCCATAAAGGATTTCGGTTATTCCCTGCAAGCCGGACCGGGCACGGCTCCAGTGGTCTGAAGATGTGGCCCGATTCGCCGCACTCAAATGAAACTGTCGCCAAAAAACCGCCAAGGCTTTTTCGCGTCATGGGGGAATCGTAATCAAAACCGCTTTCTCTGCGGTCAGAACTTTTGTTTCCTTACGTTAGGGGCCGTTTCCTGTCAACGAAAATCCGCAGAATCCCGCGTCTGCTCTGGGTTTTCAAGAAATATAGTTTGGGTAAACAGTATCCTGATAAATTGAGCTGTTTCCTATTTCGTTTGTTATCCCGGTAAAATACAATGAATGTGTTGGCTCGCTACAGATCGACCAGGCTGACCTGGTCGTCGGGCAGGTTTCTGCCCAGAAAAAGGCTGCCAGTACGGGCAAAGCGGGCGGTGTTGTCCGTGGTCAAAAAGCTGTAGTGGGCGGGCCCGTCGCCCTGACGCAGCAGGTTTGTGGCCCGCAGTTCTTCCGCCACGCGCAGGGCCGTGGTGGCTGCGGAGTCCACAATGCGAACCCCGGGGCCCACGACGTTCCGCAGGGCCTCCTGCAAGAGGGGAAAGTGCGTGCACCCCAGCAGCAGGGTGTCGGGCGCGGGGGTGCGGGCGTCAGGCGCGCGGCCGCCCTCAAGTGAAAAAATGTCGGCCAGATAACGCCTGGCGACGCCTTCCACAATAGGCCCGTTCATCCAGCCTTCTTCGGCCAGAGGTACAAAGAGGGTGCAGGCCCGGCCAGTCACAAATGCGTCGGGGCGAATGCGGGCAATGGCCTGCTGGTACGCGCCGCCTGCAATGGTGGCCTCTGTGGCTACCACCACGATATGTCCGTTGACGCTTGCTGCGGCTGCCGCCTGCGCGCCGGGGTCTACCACGCCCATGACGGGCAGCGGGGCAAAGTGCTCGCGCAGGGTGACCAGCGCGGCGGATGTAGCCGTATTGCAGGCGATAACCAGCATTTTAACGCCCATGTCCACCAGTTTTTGGGCGGCCTTGAGCGTGTAGCGTATGATGGTATCGCGCCCCTTGGTGCCGTAGGGCAGCCGGGCGGTGTCGCCAAGATAGAGCAGGTCTTCGCCGGGCAGGCGCTCTGCCAGCGCCTTAAAAACCGTGAGGCCGCCCATGCCGGAATCAAAAAGACCAATGGG
>JGI20225J20221_1001678_pt2 | contig 20899 bp, 25 predicted proteins | sample BioMet4_FD_20221 | JGI IMG/M metagenome (IMG submission 20221)
ATGGGCATCATGGAACAGGACGGGCAGCAAAAACGGATTAGGGATCGGGAGGAAGCTCTTATACAGAAACCGAACGCCCTCTTTGATTTTGGCAAACCCACAGTCGGCTATGGCGCAGTCAATCATATTTGTGCGAGAGATGGCGTTTATCACCGTCACCGCGCCCATGGACACGCCGGTGACGACAATCTTCGTGTCCTCTCCGCATTTGGCCTTGACCCACAACACCAGCTTCACCAGATCATCCGCCTCAAACCAGCCGAAGGAGCAGAAGGGTGCGGCACTCTCCCCCCAATGGCGCTGATCGTAGAGGACGGTGGAGAAGCCCAACTCCCGGTACAGCGCGGCGTGGGGCGCCATTTGCAGCTTGTTCTGCCCAAAGCCGTGGGCGCAGATCACCACGCCCCTATGGTGTGGCACGGGGAAAAACTCGCCATCGATGACCACATCGCCGTTCCGGGCCTGGAACTTTTCCCGCTCCCACCGGTCGAACTCCTCCCAGTCGATGCCGGCGTAGACCGCCTTGTCGTTGGCAATCTCCTTCACCTTCTGCAAGCGGATATCCTCATAGCTGGGGCGGAACTTTTTCGGCGGCTTCAGGATGAGCACCGCGAAAAATTTTGCCAGGGCAAGAGACAGCAGCAGGTACAGAAGCGCGATGGCCACGCAGGCAATCAGTGCCGGCTTCATCGCCCCGCCTCCGGCCTGTCCGTGCCGAACACAAGCCGCACAAAGTCCACGAAGCACCGCCGCCAGACGTTCCACTCGTGGTTTCCATGGTAGATGCGGCGGTCGCAGTCAATACCCGCCGCAGCCAAAATACCGTCGTCGTTGACAAACACGGGCATAAAGGGATCCTCGTCGCCGATGATGCGGAACAGGTAGGTGCCGCTATCCCGGAAGGCGGCCAGGCGCTCCGGCGCCAGGTGGTCGTTATAGCCGCCCAGCGGGTCGGAGAGGAAGCCGCTGAACAGGCCGATGGCGCGGAACAGCTCCGGGTGAAATAGGGCCGTCCGGCTGTCCTGGATGCTGCCCATGGACAGCCCCGCCATCACCCGGTGTTCCCGGTCCGCTTCCACACGGAAGCGGCGCTGGATGTGCGGGATCACATCATGGGTCAGGAACTCATGGAAGAAGCCGCAGCCCAGACGGCTTTCGGTCTCGTCCGCCGTTACCAGCATACCGTTGCACATGACCACGATGACCGGCTCGATCTCCCCCGCGGCCAGCAGGTTGTCCAGCACGAAATTGATCTTGCCCTGGGTGGTCCATGCCGTCTCGTTCTCGCCAATGCCGTGCTGCAAGTACAGCACCGGGAAGCGCCGCTCCGGTTCGGCAAAATACGTCGGCGGAAGATAGACCCGGATGCACTCCGGCAGCCCGGTGACGGAATTTCGCTGAAAGTCCTCCGCCACAATGCCGTGGGGGACATCCCGCACCACCCGGATATCCGTACCGTCCGGGGTGTTCACAAAATTAATCGGGCGGTTATCACTAAAGCACAGCGGGAGGTAGGGAGAGATGGCAAGGCTTCCGTCCACCGTGAGCCATACCGGGGTGAAGCCGGGGCGAAATCTGGCGGTGCCGCTCCAGAACTCCCCCCGCCGCTCCAGATCCGTATCAGAGAAGGGACTGTGGACAGTGACCTTGCCAGCGTTGGGATAGTGGAGCTGAAAACGCACCGTACCGTCCTCCTCCACTGTGTACCCCAGCGGGATCCGTTCTTCGGCGGGAAGCGCCGTGCGTGGGACACCGGAAACCTGAATGGATGCGTAATGGATCGGGCCAAAGGACAGGGGATCGCTGTAAATGCCGTATGTATCAGGCCTCATGTTCGGCTCCTTTCCGCCGCTCAGCCAGTTCTTTCTGAATATGTGGTAAGCTCTTATCCAGCTTGTAGAACGCCAGCAGCAGTATCGCCAGCAGGCCGCAGGCCACAGGGATCAGCGTATAGCAGAGATTGATGGCAAAAACCGCCTTGTCCGGCTGGACTGCCAATGTGGCATCATAGCCGCTCCAGTCCATCAGATAGCCAATCAGCGCATTGGACAGCCCGCCCGCCACCTTGGTCACAAAGGTCATGGCAGAGGCTCCGATGCCCGCTGCGGCAATGCCGGACTTCCATTCGCCGTAGTCGATGGTGTCGGCCACCATCCCGTACAGAACGGCGGAAGCGAAGGCCGCACCGACGCCCTTGCAGACATTGCAGATTACGATCACGGCCATATCCACTCCCAGGAGGTACTGGGTCAGGCTCGCCACTGCAACGATACCTACGCCGATCAGCATGGTATTCCGCTTTCCGAGTTTTTTCATTGGCAGAAAGGCGAGAAACATTCCGGCCAGTTGGGCCACAGACAGAGAGTTGGCCAGTGTGGCATAGTGGGCCGTGTCGCCCAGAATGCCCTTGGCAAAGTACATTCCAGAACCGCCCACCATGCATGTAAAGAACAGAATGCAGAAGGTTGCTCCCACGGCAAGCAGCCAGTATTTGTTCGTCAGTACCGATTTGATTTCCTCCCGGATCGGGATCTTCTTCTGCTGGCCGGCGGCGTTGATACTGCGTTCCTTTGTCCCGAAAAAGCAGAGCAGATGCAGCAGCATCCCGCAAAGCGCGTAGATCACAGCCGCATTGCGCCAGGCATCCGGCCCACCGCCCAACGCTTTGGTCATTGCGTCAATGGTGGACTGCACCGCCATGGTCCCAATAATGGCACCAAACATGACGAAGATGCCCAATATCCCCCGCTCATAAGGATCGCTGGTGAGGGTAACGGTCATGCTGTTGTAAGGGACATAGATCGCGGTCATACAAATGGAATTGCACAAATTATATGTCAGGATCACATAGAGGTACTGGACCAGCCCAGCGCTGCCCGCTGGTACAGACAGCATCAAAATCGCGCTGACCGCATAGGGAAGGCACATTCTGATCAGCCAAACCCGCCCCTTTCCAAATCTGGAATGGGTGTGATCCACAATGACACCCATGATGAGGTCGGTCACGCCGTCAAACAGACGGGAAGCCAGCAGGATCGTGCCCACTACACCCGGATTCAGCAGCATCACGTCGGTGTAGTAGAACATGACAAAGGATGCGACAACGGTATTTATCAGCGCCGTGCCGATATTCCCGGCCATGTAGGCCGAGCGTTCCACGATACCCAGCTTTGCATCAGGCGCGTCAGATCTTGTCAAGAGCTCCATTTTTCGTTCCCCCAATCTTATTTTTATCAAAGGCTATGGTCAGCCCCTTATCGACCAGCCTGCCGTCGTCCAAGGTTTTCCCATCAGCTTTCCCACTCAGCAAAATGTCGCAGGCATCCAGGTAAGTGTCCAGGATGTCTGTTCCCAACGGAGTCTCCTGGTGGCCGGGAAACAGCTTTTTGATCTTGCCTCCATCCGCCAGATCCTTGAGCAATTGAATGGAGGATCGAAACACAGCCACATCCGTGCTTTCCGGGAAGTTGAGCAGCACCCCGTCGCGGCAGGTGGTGTCCCCGGAAAAAAGCCATCCGTTTGTTTCGTCCAGTAGGGAAATGGAGCCGACGGTATGTCCCGGCGTGGGGATGATGGTCACGTGTCGTCCACCCAGTTCAAAGCATCCTTCTTCCGGCAGAGGCCTGTGGACAGAGGGATAAGCTGTCGCGACCCTCTCTGCCATACCATACAGTCCGGGCAATCTGGCAAGGAACGTCGGCAAATGATGTTCCTTCAGAACACCTGTCAAAAGGCCTATCAGATACGTCCGATCTGTGTGGCGCCGGAAACACCCTTCATCCTCTGTGGAGAGATAGACGCAGGGATACAAGTGGTTGCCATGGATGTGATCCATGTGGCCGTGGGTATTCACCACCGTCAGCGGCAGCGGCGTAATTTCCCGGATGGCGGCAGGCACGTCCGTAAAGCCGTAACCTGTGTCGATCAACAGGGCCTGTTCCGAGCCGACCAGGAGGTACAGGTAGACGTCCGTACCGAAGGCCGTCTCTCGGAAAAGGTAGGTAGCCGCACCCAATTTCGTCGCCTTGGCTTTTTTCACAGGCATGCCCTCTTTTCTTTTTTGAAAACATGGTGTACAATATGGAAAATACATTTGTCCTATCTAAAATATACCAACCACAGCCCTCTCCTTCAAGGGTTTGGGGCTTGGACTGGACAAAAAGGAGGAAAACTGTTCTATGCGACTGACAGAGAGGCAGAGGGAGACCTTGAAACACAACAATCTGGAATCCAACCGGGTCACGCGGGAGGCCATCCAGGGCGCATTGTATATGCTTATGGAGCGAAAGCCTTACGACGAAATCACAATGACGGACATTGTCAGGCGGTCCGGTATCTCCCGCTCCGCGCTGTACCGCAATTACCGAACCAAGGAGGACATCATCCTCGACATCGTAAACGAGTTTATGGAGTTTTTTGCTGTATATCAGACCGATTCGCTGAAACGCAACTGGACGTTTGGCTTTCAGTATTTTATTGACAACAAAAAAAGCCTTGACCTGATCATCAAGGCTGGAGTGGAACACATTTTGCTGGACAGGCTGAATGAACGTCTGCGCTACTCGGAGGGCTGCCCTGATATGGTGGAGGCCATGAACTATGGGCTGATATTCAATATCTTCATCTATTGGGCGAAGTGCGGGATGCCGGACACGGCAGATGTGGCAGCTGCAAAAATCGTGGAGGCGTATCGGACGATCATCCGGGATGTGGAGCGGCAATATTGAAACACTCCATGTAATCATTTGCCGGAAAAAAGTTGTTAATTGTCTGTTTCGGATTTACTGCTGCATTCAAAGTATCTAATTTAAGGAAAATATTCTGGGATACGGCCCCCATCACCTTTCAACTATAATGCTACACCGTGAGCTCACCCATCTGGCCGGTGGACAGGTCAATCAGGCAGGGTGCGTGATAGCGGGTCGCCTCGCCGCACAGGGCGCACTGCTCAGGGTCGGGCAGGCTCACGATGGCCTCCCACAAGGCGGCATAGGCTTGGCGATCCGTGGCGTACTGTCCGGTGCGCCAACCCAGACCGAAAGACAGAGCCAGTAGCACCATGGCGATCCCGGCCAGCAGACAGCCCCTATATCGTTTCAGCCAGATTTTCAATCCGCATCAGCCCCTTTCTCTGCCGTACCTCGGCATATCTCAGCGTAGTTGCCGCCCCGCCCCAGGAGTGGAGGACATAGGCGATGGCATAGTCGGCGTCCTCCACCATCAGGCGATTGAGCCGTGGGATTGCCAGCCTGCGGGGTACGCCCTCCAACTCAAAGGGATAGACGGAATTGTCAAACCCCTCTATGTCCGGGAGGCTCCGCCCCTGTTCTGGGTGATAGGGCAGCATGGGGTATAGGTGGATACCAGAATGTTGGACCTTAGCTCTCTTGACCGCAGCGGCAGTCATGTGATCAAAGGCGCCGTAATTGCCCACCAGAAACTCCGTTACGCCATACTCGGTGATGTGCCGCTCCACGGCAGCGGTCAGGGCATGAGACAGCTCGTTCCTGTTTCCCAATATCTCGCTGTGACCGATAAAGCACGCTGTTTTGCCGTTCATTTTTTTGCCCCTTATATCAATCGCTTGTTTACGCAAGTGCGTATATTGACAGCATAACGTTTTTCAAAACATACGCAAGTGCGTACACGACGGTGCGCATAATATCTTATCCTTAATTTGCAGAAAGGGTGGGTATTATGCGGATGAAAGAAGCGATTGTAGCACGATTCCAGCAGCTATGCCGAGAACACGGCATGGCTGGCCTACAATGAGCTTGCCACCCGATCCGGTGTTACGCCGTCTACGGTTTACAGCATGATGGATGCCCGCCGCAAGGACATTTCTGTTGTGACAGTAAAGAAGCTGTGTGATGGGCTGGAGATTTCTGTCCCTGAGTTTTTCAGCGGACCGCTATTTGAAGATCTGGAGCAAGAAATTCAATAGCTTAATCTTGTTCTTTCGGCTATTCCGGTTTTCCCGCCGGTTCCTTCCCGATCAGTCTGCGCTGCCAGCTGCGGATGATTGTGATCCTGGCTCTGACAGGCAGCAGGTTCATGCCAAATTTTTCAGCCTTATATAAGAGGGTGGGGACAATAATCAGCTTCCCACGCTGCATCTGTCGGAAACCGATGCGGGCGATGAGAGCCGGGTCCTTTGCCAGCCTGCTGTCTGCCTTGCCGGCATTCTTAGCCCAGTCGGTTTTAACAGGTCCGGGGCAGAGGACGGAGACACTGACGCCGCTTCCCTTCAGCTCGCCATACATGGCCTGTGTCAGGAACAGTTCAAAAGCTTTCGTAGGTCCGTATACGTTAAAATAGGGGTCCGGGATAAAGGCACCCAGGGAAGCAACATTGAGGATGCGGCCGCGGCCTGCTTTTACCATATCAGCGCCGATCAGACGGCAGAGCAGGGTAACGCTTACCGCATTCAGATTGATCAGCTCCTGCAGTGTTTCCGGATCAGTATCGACAGTCCGGCCTTGTCTGCCGGCGCCGGCGTTGTTGACAAGCTAATTGACAGTCAGATGGTTCTCCTTCAGCCAGTGATAGACATTTTTTGCTCCTTCAGGCCGGGACAGGTCAGCGGTAAAGATATGAACGGTGACCGGACAGTCCCTTTGCAGCTCTTCGGCTAATTTGTTCTACTCTTTTTTTGCCCACAGGAACCATTTGAAAAGGAAACTGTTTCTTTACCTGAGAAAATCGCTCCGATGATCCACATTCCTAAAGCCATAGCCAAGTTCATTCAGGTGGGCGATCTTCAAAGCCACCAAGTTGATATCCGTGCCCATGCAGCGGGCAATTTCTTCTGCTGAGTAATGATAATCGAAGATGTAGTCAAGCACCTCATTGCTGTCCAGAAGGATTTCCGATGCGACGATGTTCGCCTCGTATTCCGGCTTCGTCGTCATATCATAAAGCATGAATTCCTGAAGTCCATCTCCCTTTGCCAGATACCGGTGCAGCTGATCATGGCCGATTTCATGGGCGCAGACAATACGAGTCATACGATGATTCAGGTCCTTGTTCAGGAAGATAAAACGATTCCGCTTGATTACGCGATACATGCCCTTAAGTGGGCCGAAGTTATCGCAGTATAAAACTTCTATTCCGATGTCTTCCGCGATTTCCAGCGGGTCCCTTGTACCGAAGCGCTTGACAAGTCCTTCGCTGACCTGTGTGAGACGATCCATACTCATCGCTTTACCCCCTCTCATGTAAAGTTCTAACATATGAGGTGTACCATATTTGGTACTTAGCATTATTTGTCGGCAGATGTGTCCTTGAGGTACTTCTTCGGCGTATATTTTTTATTTTTCTCTTTTGCAATCCAGTATGCCTTCGTCAACGCCTGCATCGCGCCGTCAAGAGCTTCATCATCGAGCCGGCCGCCTGCAAATGCCGCGGTAACGTCGCTGACCATGACGTCGATGTCCCGCGCGGCTTTTGCTCCACCCTTCTCCTGGGCCTGAACGACAAGGATTCCACTGGTGCCAAGCAGCGAATCGACCGAGGTGTTCAGAGCTTCCGCCAGTTTTTGGGCAACTTCCATATTCTGTGGCCGGCGGGTACCCAACTCGTAATTCTGAATGGTTCTGTCAGATACCCCGACCTTTTTTGCCAACTCAGTTTGTGTCAGTTTTGCCTCTGATCTTTTTTCCTTCAAGCGCTCCTTGAAGCCCATAATCTACACCTCATTTCGGAATATTTATCAGCACGAACACTTTTTCTTAAAAACTTATTGACACGAACAACTGTTCGCTCTATAATTGCAATCGNAAGCACGAAATATTGTTCGTGAGCTAATATTATCACCTGAAACATTGTATGTCAACAGCTTTGCCAAATATTATTTCATTGTGTGCATGAGCGTTGACCGGAACGGAGGGCCTGTATGGAAAGATCAATCCTTCATTCGGATATGAACTGCTTTTATGCTTCGGTCGAAGCGATGTTGGACCCGGCCCTGCGTGGGAAAGCAATCGCTGTTTGTGGCAGTCAGGAGACACGGCACGGCATCGTACTTGCGAAATCCCAACTGGCGAAGAAAGCCGGTGTGAAAACCGGAATGGCTATCTGGCAGGCGCGGGAATGCTGCCGTGATCTGATCGTCGTACCGCCCCAGTACGACCAGTATCTCAAGTATTCCAGGCTTGCCCATGAAATCTATCTCCGGTACACAGACCGAATGGAACCGTATGGCATGGATGAATGCTGGCTTGACCTCACCGGCTGCCGCCTTGACCCGGTCGCTACGGCAGAGGAAATCCGGGCAACAACCAAAAGTGAACTTGGTCTTACGGTCAGCATTGGTGTTTCGTTCAACAAGATTTTCGCCAAATTGGGTTCAGATATGAAAAAACCCGATGCCATGACAGTCATCACACAGGATAACTTTCGGGAGTTGGTCTGGCCGCTGCCAGCGTCTGATCTTCTTTACTGCGGGCCTGCCACGACCAAAAAACTTGCCAATTATGGTATTCACACAATCGGCGATATTGCGGCCACATCACCGGTATATCTGCGGAACTGGCTCGGGATAAATGGCGTCGCCCTTTGGAATTATGCAGCCGGGACAGACACATCCCGCGTTATGACGGATGGCTGGGAAACCCCGATTAAATCAGTCGGCCACGGCGTTACCTGTGTTTCTGATCTTATGGATGAGGAGGAAGTCTGGCGTGTAATATTGGAACTTTCTCAGGATGTCGGCCATCGCCTTCGCGTAAATGGCTTTCTCGCAAAAGGTGTGCAGATCATGCTCAGGGATAACAGCCTGTTCTACAAGCAGTTCCAGACCACATTGGAAATGGCGACGCGCAGCCCGAAGGAGATTGCGGAACAGTGTTTTGCTCTTTTCAAGGCCAACTACCGTTGGCAGAACAAGGTCCGCGCCCTATGTGTCCGGGCAATCAGCCTTGTCCCTGAGAAGTGTCCGCAGCAGCTGACAATTTTCGACGATCCTGTCAGGCGGGAAAAGCAGGATAAAATGGACGCTGCCATTGAAGACATTCGCAGACGCTATGGTAAACGGGCCGTGTATAATGCCTGCCTGATGGGCGACATCAAGGTTCATGAGATCGGCGCACAAACCGTTACCATGCCGGGCCTGATGTTTGCCTGATATTTGCCTCAGAAGAAGGAGTGTAAAAGTATGGCAAGAAAAGTATTTGTTCCGGTAACGCTCAAAGTTGATAGTGATGGCCGGATTCGCCCTGTGGACATTACCTGGACTGACGGGCATACCTACGAAATTGACAGAGTTAAGGATGTGCGGCAGGCCGCTGCGTCCAAGGTTGGCGGCACCGGCATCCGGTATACCATTATGGTTCATGGAAAAGAAACACATATTTACTGTGATGAAGGTAAATGGTTTGTGGAAGCGTACCAGTAGCTTCCGGTTTGGGCCAATGCTGTGGAGCTTGGCCTGATGTGAAGGAGGACAGGCAATGGAATATTGGGCAAGACAGGATTTGGAGAAGTTAGCAGACACAATCCTTCTTGACTGCTTCAAAGACGATTACGAGAAAGCACACACGCCTACCAATATTGATTTTCTGACTGAAAGATACCTGGGCTTGAACGTTTCGTACATGAGGCTGTCTGAGGACGGCAGCATTCTTGGGTTGACCACCTACGCGGATGTAAATGTCGAATTCAACCGCTATGGTCAAAATGAAATTGTTGCGGTCAGAAAGGATTCGGTCATTTTGGAAAAAGACCTTCTTACCGGTCAAAATGGAAGACGGCGCTTTACTGTCGCTCACGAAGCTGCGCATCAGGTCGTGTTTCGTGCCGACCGCAGCGGTACCGCGCAGATGAATTATCTCAAACATCTGCCAAACAAGCAGAGCTATTCGCTCCGAGAGCTGCATGGAGCTGAAGACTGGTGCGAGTGGCAGGCAAATACGCTGGGAGCCGCGCTGCTTATGCCGGTGCGCACCGTACATTTCTGGATGTACCGTTTTAACGGGAACAAGCCTCTGGTCCGCTATGGACGCAGATTTAACTATATGGATCGTGGCGTGCTGGACAACCTGATAAATGTTCTTGCGGTATCGAGGACCGCACTGGTTATTCGCCTGACACAGCTGGGCTATATCTGCCAGCGTCCCGAATCGGAATACTGCGACCCGCTGGATGTGTATCCTGATCCGGGGGAGGTGTTCTAATGAAGCTCGACTTCAGCAATGGTGTGCCGCCGGATGTCCTCGACCGGATAAAGCGTGTAAAAAGAGAGGTTGACGGCTTGGAAAGCCGAAGCCTGTATTGCCCATACTGCAATCACCAGAGCTTAATCATTTACTCCGACGCGAAGGGCCATGTCCAGACCAAATGCAAGCGGTGCGGCCAGGTATCTGATTACAATATCGCGTTCAGAATCGTTAGTTACCGTTTGGCCTTGAATACGAGGGCCTGTTAAGCCCTCAAAAGCATTATCTTAAAATTGAATACATCATTATGAGCCCCGGAGCCGATGAAAATCGCTGACATCCCAAGTGCCGTATGAAATCTGTGTATAGTTCTACAACTATACCTGTTTCACGGCACGTCAGCGATTTCATACGGCTCTTTTTTTAGCCTTTTCCATNTGCCTCCGGGCAGAACGGAGAAGGCTTTATGTTTTATTGGCTGCCTTACATCGGCAAATACCCGTAGACTTCCAGCTTTTTGAAACCCATCAACTTTCAAAAAACTGGAGGTCACATAAATGAAGTTCAATTACGGACATGAAAAAAAGAAGTTTAACGCCCATTGGGAAAAGCTTGCGGCAGAATACGCTGCTGCCGGCATGTCACAGGAAGCAATAGAAAAGATGAAGAAATTTGACTGGGACAGTCTCAAGCGGGACCGGATATTCAGCCAACACAATCAGAGCCTGAATTCCTTTGAAAATGATGATGCCAGCTGCCCGATCATCCAGCGCTATCTGGAGAATTTCACCTGTCCTGCACGGGATACAGATCCCGACAGGCGATACGGATGGATGGATGAAATTGATAACTGCCGATTGTCTTCGTTCCTGAAGAAATTGAATCAGTCAGACATCGAACTGATCACCCTGTATGCCTATGACGGCTACACGGTAACGGAAATCGCGCAGCTTCTTTCCGTTACTCAGCCGACAATAAGCAAGAAAATCAGACGAATTCAAAAAAAATTGAAAAAAATCTTTGGGGAGGCTATGGATTGACCTTTCTCACTGCCTACAANGTGAGGACCGAAAAAAGGTCCTGCACCTTGAAAACTAAATATCATTCATCAGGTACTTTCCTGCTGCGGGCAAACCAATGCCAGCCACATCAGCGGTGCGCCGTGATCCTCACACGAGGGGAGCGATAAACGCCGGCTGAAAGTATCGGGCTGCTCCCGATATGGCCATGAAACGCGGCAGGGTCAAAGATACTTTCGTCCAGCCACAGCTGCACGCAATGGGGGCGACTCGGAGCAATCCTCGGAGGGGTTAGATTCCCATGAGGCAGGAGCATCCTGCCGCCTGATGATTTCCCATATCCCAGGGGCGTCGAGGACAAATGTGGGTGGATTCATAAAACATGTGAGGTCAGCCGGACGGTTCGCCCAACCGCAGCCGTCCGGCGCGCCTCTTTACTTAAAAGAAAGAGCGGAGGCTTTTATGTTGAAAAAAGATTGGGAATTTCATCGCGGCGAACTTTACTACGCGAATCTGAATCCGTTTTTCGGTTCCGAACAGGGAGGCAACCGTCCGGTATTGGTTCTCCAGAACAACGTCGGGAATATTTTCTGCCCCACGCTGATNGTAGCGCCGCTGACAAGCAATATNTACAAGAAGGCCAGCCAGCCTACCCATTACATACTGGAAAGCGTCAGGGGCCTGNGNGGCCAGTCGATTGTTCTTCTGGAACAGATCACGACCATCGACAAGCGCCGCGCAGACCGATATATCGGCAAACTGTCCCGTGATCAGATGGATGGGATTGACGAAGCAATCCGTGTCAGCCTGGATATCGACATTCCCGAAGAAGTCGAAGCACCGTAAAGGAGGAAATGATAATGTTTGAAGAAAAGATTGCAACATTGAACGAACATGGCCCAATGCAGGGGCTTGAAGACGTTCCTTATGAAAAACGCACATATACAGTCGAAGAAATCCAGAACATTCTCGGAATAAGCCATACTTCCGCGTATTCGTTTGTAAAGCAGGGCTTATTTCGCACTGTCAGAATTGGAAACAGCATCCGTATCTCAAAGAAAAGCTTTGACGCCTGGCTCGACAGCCAACTTTGATTTGTCAACGATGTCGATTCAGAAATCGGCATCATTTTCTCCCTTCGTTTGATTGGATAGAATAGCACCAGATCCAAAAACTTATGAAGGGAGAGTACATAATGTTTGAAGAAAAAATCGAAGCCGTGAATGCGGCGGCACGTCAGACCTCAGTCATTCCAGAAGGTGAATTTCAGAAGCGAACCTACACAGTCGAAGAAATCCAGAACATTCTTGGTATTAGCAGATCTTCGGCATATAACTTCGTGAAAAAAGGCTACTTCCGTATTGTGCGGGTCGGGGGAAGCATCAGAATTTCCAAAAAGAGCTTTGATTCATGGCTGGATGAGTGGTTGGAAGCAAAGCCCTGACGTGAAAGAAGGAGAACATAATGGAAAGCGTAAGAAAAAAGACAAGCATGTCTGTGCATGAAATGGCAAAAATGCTCGGGATCAAGAAAACGGATTCGTATTGGCTGATGAAAAAGCACCTTTTTGATGTCATCATCGTTGATAAGAAGATGCGTATTATGGTCGACAGCTTTGAGAAATGGTATGCCGGCCAGACGCATTATCATAAGGTTTCAGGCTGAAAATAGAGGAGGGATAAACGATGGCCTCAATTATCAAACGGAAAAACAAGTATTCAGTCGTTTATCGTTACATAGACGAGAGCGGCAACCAGCGGCAGCGCTGGGAAACCTTCGCTACCAATGCCGAGGCAAAAAAGCGTAAGAGTGAAGTAGAATTTCAGCAGGATACCGGGACATTCATCGTCCCGACAGCAAAAACGCTGGATGATCTGCTGAAAGAATATATTTCAATCTATGGCGTAAATACATGGGCAATGTCAACTTATGAATCCCATGCGTCACTGATCCGCAATTACATTTCTCCGATCATTGGGGATATGAAGCTGGACGATATCAGCACCATGGTTATGGACCAGTATTTCAAAAGCCTGAAAAAAGTGAAATGTACGTCGAATAAGTATGTCACAGCCAAAACAGAATTCGTGACAGTCCATATCATCCGCGAAGTCTACAAGCTGCTGAGGAATGCTTTCAATCAGGCAGTAAAGTGGGAACTGATTCCTAAAAATCCGGTTTTGAACTGTACCATTCCGAAAGAAGAACACGAAAAAAGAGCGATCTGGACGGCAGACATATTGTTCAAAGCCTTGGAGTCGTGTGATGATGAACTGTTGTCCCTTGCAATCAACCTCGCGTTTTCATGTTCTTTGCGAATGGGCGAATTACTTGCTTTGACTTGGGACTGTGTGGATGTGTCAGAAGGAAGTCTCGCAAAGGGTCAAGGCAGTATCTATGTAAAGAAGGAATTGCAAAGGGTATCACGCGGAGCGTTGCAGGCACTCGATGGCAAGGACGTGATTTTCAAATTTCCGCCGGCGCTGGCCAGCACCAGCACCTCGCTTGTTATGAAGACTCCAAAGACAAGAACGAGTGTCCGGCGTATTTATCTGCCAAACACGGTAGCCGATATGCTCATCAAGCGGAAGCAAAGCATTGAAGACATGAAGGATTTGTTCGGAGATGAATATACAGATTACCAGTTGGTTTTCTGCTCTACCAACGGACGGCCTATTGAAGCAAGTGTCATCAACAGGGGATTTTCAAAGCTGATAAAGGACAACAATCTTCCCAAAGTCGTCTTCCACAGCCTTCGCCATTCGAGTATTACTTATAAATTGAAGCTCAATGGCGGCGATATGAAATCCGTGCAGGGCGACTCCGGTCATGCTCAGCTGAAAATGATTGAGGATGTTTATTCTCACATCATTGATGAAGACCGGTGCGTCAACGCCCAGCGGTTTGAAACCGAATTCTATGAACAGCACAAGCACAAAACGGAAGAAGCCCCTGAAACAAACGCTGCTGAAAGCACTCCTGGCAAGACGGAGAAGGACAAAGAAACGCTGCTCCGGCTGTTGCAAAATCCAGAAATGGCAAAACTTTTGAAAACCATTGCCGCGAGCCTGTGAGAAGAATATAATAAAAGCCAGAGAGCACTTGTGAAGCCCTCTGGCTTTTCTTTTCGGTATTGTTTTGATCGCAATTTCAACCGGCAGCGCAGTATGAACACATCAGCATCAAACGGAAAGATAACCTTGCATCGGTAGTTCACCGAGGTGCAAACAACCAGCCACCCGTAGCGAAAAAAACAGCCGATTCTTGGCTGAAAGTCGGAAGCAAGGAAAAGCAAGAAAACCATTGTACAGCCTTGCATTCAGCGTATGAGATGGCTGCCGGCATAAGGCCATTTCCTTGATTTGGCGGCTCTCCTAAGCGAGGGGTCGGAGGTTCAAATCCTCTCGGGGACGTCATAGAAGCCGCGACCGCGACAGGTCGCGGCCTTTTCATTAGAAAATATTGTAATCGGGCACCTGCCCGCGTCGTTCGCGCTTGGTCTGGATGGCACTTTTCACGCAATAGTCGATTAGAGTGAAACGGGGCGCGCCATCTCTAAGCGTTTGTATGAATTTTTACATCCGATCGCGATGCTGTAATCTTGCCGAAATCAAACCCTTTCACATTTGCCTTTACCAGCGCGGACCTCATTTTTTCGGATATAAAATAAGAAAATCTGGCCTCTTCAATCTGAAAAAAATCCTTATGCCCGATTTTGCTGAGCAGTATCGCAGGCCTGATCGCGCTTCAGGCAGTTCACCAAATATCCGATCGTATCTCCGGTTTTCTGATCCACGACATCAATGAACTGGCAGCTTTCAATATCGTGGCAGGTCATAATGGCCTTTACCTTGCCGCTGACAATGAAAAAGGCAAGGTTGTTGTCCAGATAATCACGGGAATCAACTGCCCCCTGTTCCGCGGTACAATAGATTCGTTCCGCGGGCAAACGCTTTGTTTGGTAAACCTCATACCGCCCAAAGGGCAACTCCGATTCATTCATTTTCAGACACAATCGCGAATCGCCTGAATCCGCGGCGGAATAGATCTGATAATAGTTTTCCGTGTCAGACTCAGGCGCCTTTTTCAGCTTTGCGGGGCGATAGTCCGGATTCTTATAGAGCATTTTCAGATCGCCGTCGACAAAGCCGATGCCGATTCCGGCTTTTTCTTTCAGCTCGTCTTTGTATGTACCCTGATCAAGATAGGCACTGATCCATTCTTCGACGATTTCCAGAACCTCTTGAAACGGCCCGCCATATCGCGTGACAAACGGATTTTTACGGGTGGCAAAGAGCTCCTCGCATGCCCAATCCGTAATCTGTTCTGAAAACGCGCTTGTGCCGACCAATTCAACTGCCCAATGATGATCGGCATCCTCATAGCAATTGAAATTGAAACCGACGACTTTGTCCAATTTCTGCTTCGGTAATTGTTCGTCGAGCCAGCTGTTAAACCCATCAGCCGCGGTTTTACTAATTTCATCAAATGATCCCATTGATTTTTTACCTTCTTTCCGCGGCATAGGCGGCATACTGAAAAAACGTGGCAGTTTGCCTTTTGAACGGAAGAAATGAGCGGTACCGCGAAATCACTGTTTTTACTGTATTCCATTTTCAGCTAAAAAACAATGCCGCGGGTTTGCTCTTTTCTCGTTTTTTAATCAGCCAATTTTTCTGCTGCCGCGGAAAAGCAAAGTTTTTATAAGGAACTCCTTTATTTCATAGGTTTTCGCCTTACAAAATCAAAATTACAATCACGCCCCCCCAAACCCCCCTGAATACATGATTTCATCATGTGACCGCGCAGGGAGACTCCGGTCACTCGCAGGTCAAGATGGTTACGGATGTGTATTCTCATATTCTGGATGAAGACAGAAAAAATTACGCCCAGCTTTTTGAAGAAGCCTTCTACTCCGGCGCGGGCAAGGATCAGACAACTGAACCCCAGCCGGAGAAAGCTGAGGCAACGGATTCGGATACCGCTCAGCTTCTGAAGCTTCCGCGGAATCCGGAGATGGCAAATCTCTTAAAGACCCTGGTAAAATCCTTATAAACGTACATAGCGGACAGCTTTTCCGGAAAGGATAAGCATCTCTTTTGGAAGGTCGGGGCGTTGTTATTGGTTACCGGCTTTATAACAAAAATGGCCTGACAACCCAGATCAGCAAGCGCGTGGAAGTGTTATCCTCCGCGCGAGCATAAAGAGGAGTTTGAGCAGCTGATTTCAATCGTTGCCAATCAAATTGGAATTCCATCAGACGCTGTTATTCCAAATGATGACCTGAATAATAAAAGTACGCCATATTAATGATGTAACAGTTTTGTTTCAAAGAGCAGATATCCAGGCATTTTCGAAAATCAGTCAGCTGTTTGGTGAGATTGGTGAGTGATTGCAGTTTACTTACATACCGGTATCCGCGAGTGAAACAGATGCTGGTATGTTTTTCAGCATAAGTCCATTTGCCTTGAAAAGCATGACCCTATGGATATTTCGGTGGGTCATGCCCGGCAAAACTCATATTTTATGACGACACGAATAATATGTTGATTTCCTCCATATAATATATTATAATATGTATTAACAGGAGGAAATCGACATGATTATTTCTTCAGAACAATTACTTTATGAAAACAGAGCCTATGCGGTTCCTCAGGCCAGAATTCAAAATATGGTAAAAAAGGGTGACCTAATTCCCTTGAAGAGGGGATTGTTTGAAACGGACTCTACCGCGCCGGGATTTCTTATGGCAAACGCTATACTGGGGCCGTCCTATATTTCGTTTGAGTACGCGCTTTCCTATCATAGTATGATACCTGAAAGAGTTGTAACTTATACTTCAGCTACTTTTGGTCAAAACAAAAAGAAGGAGTATAGAAACCAATTTGGAACATTTACTTACAGAGATATTCCGCAGAGGGTTTTTCCGTATTACTACACCAGAGAGCTTTCGGGCAATCGTCCGTATCTGATTGCCTCCAGAGAAAAGGCATTATGTGATCAGCTGTGTATTACAGCACCGATCCGCGGAATACATGATTTTACAGAATATCTTTTCGATGGAACGCGGTTAGACGAGGAAATATTTGAGGAGCTTGATTTCGAGAAAATCAAGAGAATCGCGCCTCTCTATCACAAAACAAACCTTGATCAATTGGTGAAATTACTTGAAAAGGAGAAGTACTGAATATGAATGACGCGATTCTTTCCATGACGCGGCGATATGATTGTAAAAATAGCGAAGATTATGAAAATGCCCTGAAGGAAATTGTTCAGGAGGTAGCGCTGCAGGGGCTGTCCAGAAGCAATTTCTTCTCGAAGGCGGCTTTTTATGGCGGAACGGCACTGCGAATTTTTTATGGCTTGCCCAGATATAGCGAGGATCTTGATTTTTCTCTGGAACTGCCGGATCCAGCATTCGATCTTGTGTCATATTTATCTTATGTAGAGAAGGAACTGAAAGCGTATAACTTCAGTATGACCGTAAGAAAGAAGGAAAAGACAAAAGAAAGTGCTGTACAATCGACTTTTATCAAGGGAAACACCACGCGGAATATTCTGGAGATCACTTCGGATGATGCCAGCATTTACGGTTTGAATCCAAACGCGCTTGTAAAAATCAAGTTCGAGATTGATACCAATCCGCCGGAAGGCGCGGGATATCAGTATATGACCGCAATTAATCCCGCGAACTATCGGGTCAGGTTATATGATATGCCATCTCTTTTCGCGGGAAAGATACACGCGGTTTTATGCCGCGATTATAAGCGCCGTGTGAAAGGCCGGGACTTTTATGATTATATCTGGTACTTGAAAAAGGGCTGCAATGTTAATGTGTTTCATCTGCAAAAGCGAATGGAACAATCCGGCAAATGGAATCCGGAAGAAGATCTTACTATGGAAAAGCTAAGAGAGCTGTTGGAGAAGAGATTTTCCTCTGTTGATTTTACCAGCGCAAAAGAGGATGTTTCCCCTTTCCTGTCCACCGCGGAAAAGGATGGCTTGGAATTATGGGATGAAGCCTTCTTTATCGATATCACAAGACGATATCTGAAATAACAACAGCGCAATATGAATTTTTTCAGTATAAGTCCATTTGCCTTGAAAAGCATAACCCTATGGATTTCTCATTTCAGCAGCCGCGTGAGGGGGTCCGTTTCCTTATCCAGCATTTTCAGCATGATATATACCGTAAAAACACCGTTTTCCTCCCGAATCTTCATCTCTCCGTTGTAATTCCTTACAACCGCTTCCACAGATTCGAGCCCGATGCCCGCGTCGCGGCGTCCCCGCTTATCAGATAAATAGGCGCTGTCCTGCATGGAGGTGTTTCCGTCGTAGCTGTTGGCGATGGTGATCGCGAGATATTTGTTTTTCACCGCGGATTCCACCCGCAGACAGCGCTTTTCTTCCGGCAGCTTCCGACAGGCGTCAATGGCGTTCTCCAGACAGTTGCCCATCAAAACGCACAGATCCGTGTCGCGAATAAAGCAGGCCTCCGGAATACGCAGATTGAAATCCACATGGATCCTGTTCTGTTTTGCCACAGACAGGTAATGTCCAACAATCATGTCGGCTGTATAATTCCCGGTATAGAACGCGTTATCACTGTTCGGCAATGACTGACCGTATTGAGCGAGATACTGCCGCAGGCTCTCCTTGTCGTCCGCCTGAACCATGCCGGAGATCACGTTCATATGATGGCGCAGATCATGGCGGGCCTGCCGGGTCTGGGCAATGGAATCCGACAGCTTTTTGTATTGCTCCTTTTGAGACGCCAGAATCCGGTTCGCGCTTTCCAGCCGCGCTTCCGCTTCCGCGGCCCGGATAGAAACGCTGAGGCTGCGCAGCGCTACAACATCCGAAAGAAACAGAGCGATGTAGCAAGCCGTAAAAATGAACAGGATCGTCATGTTTCCGGTCGTAAAATCAGTCAGATAATAGAACGCGCCAAGCGCCGCCGCGCCGCTGAGAGGCGCGAACATCAGCCGTTTCCATCCCTCCGCGCTTTGGTTTTCACGAAATAATGACGCGGCAAAACGACGGAAAGTGATAACAATCAACGTATCCAACAGGGCAAGCGGCGCGACGCGCCCCAGGGCGGAAAGAAAAGGAGCCGTGACAAGGGCAGGCTGCGTGATATCAAATGTCTCCAGCAGGCCGCTGATGAAAAACGCCTGAATCGAAACGCTTCCGAGGCAATAGAGATACTGAGGCAGCGGGATACGCGTCAGGAAGAAAAAAGCGCAATAGGGGATAACGCCAACGATTAAAAGGATCACGAGCTGCTCTTCCCATCCGTACCCGAAATTTTCCGCGGCAAGAAGATCAAGCAAGGAACCCAGCAGGCAGTAGATCGCTGTGCCGAGAAAAACGACGGGCTTTGACGGGCGGAAATAATCCCACAGATAAGCGACCAGCAGGGCCGCATAGACACCCAGATACAGCGATTCGATTACCAGCCTGCCAAGCCGGAAGAAAATATCATTCAAGCCGCTTCTCCATCCCTTTCCAAATATAATCCGCGATCTGACGGCGCAGAGACGCGGCATTTTTGCTGTTCAGCAAAACCCGGTCGCCGTTCGTCAGAAGCACGGTCGTGTCGGTCACGTTCTCCACTTCGTTCAAATTGATGATGTAGCTGCGGTGGCAGCGAATAAAGTTTTTGTGCGGAAGCAGAAGCGTTTCTGCCTCTGTCATGGTCACGGGGGACTTGACAGTCTCCCGTTTCCCATGAAACAGCAGGCAGTGAATGCCGGTTTCCACATAGAGAAGCTCCCGCAAAAACAATTTCACATTTTGCCGTCCGCTGGGGACGGAAATATAGGAAAGGGCGGAGTTCAGGGCGTCTCCGCTCTTTTTGACGGCCTTGAGGAACCGTTCGTAAGAAAACGGCTTGACAAGGTAATCCAGCGCATTGACCTCATAGCTCGCCGCGCCGAACTCTTTGGATGTTGTGGTAAAAATGATGCCGCCGGAATATCCCTGCGCAAAAAGCTGCTTTGCGGCGTCCATGCCGTTGGTTGCTTTCATGTAAATATCCAGAAACAAGACATCGGGCATCGTCCTGTCCGCCAGCAGCGCCTCGGCGCAGTCGTATTCCCGCAGTTCCAGATCGTCTATGCAGTTTTCTCCGATGTACCGCCTGATATATTCAACCAGCCTCTGCCGGTCTGATTGGATGTCGTCACAGATTGCGACCCTCATATTGCGTCACCTGCCATTTTTATTATATCGTAAAAAAATGCCGCCTTCAACGCTGACGACTGCCGTTTAGGAAGAGTTTGCGCCGTTTAGGAAGAGTTTTGTTTTTGCTCTGCCGGAACTGCTATAATTTCTATTGGTATAAAATTGCAGACTGAGGCAGCGTGCCCCGGGTGCATGTTGGGAATATAGCTGTTTGCAAAAGCGCGAGGCTCCGAAGGAGAAAAAATAAATGAAAACAAAGCTGATCAGTATTTTTTTGGCAATTTGTATGGTGCTGACGCTGTGTCCGGTTTCCGGTTATGCGGCTTCCGTGGAAGTATCGCAGGGCACGGCCTTGTCGGGAACAGAACCATCCGCACAGGGCGCAACAGAGGCAGCATCGGTGGAGAGCACAGCTGGCAATACAGATGAGAATGCGTCCGAAAGCACAGCCGAAAGCACAGCCGAAAGCACAGCCGAAAGCACAGCCGAAAGCACAACGGAATCTTCCGAAGAAGCTTTGGCTGACGGTGCAGTGCC
>JGI20225J20221_1002590_pt1 | contig 20864 bp, 23 predicted proteins | sample BioMet4_FD_20221 | JGI IMG/M metagenome (IMG submission 20221)
GAGGGCGGCATGTTCATGTGGGCCACCATGCCCGAGGGCCTCAGGGCTTTGGATGTGTATTACGCCGCCATCGCAAGGGGCGTGGCCGTCTGCCCCGGCGACCCGTTCTACGAGTATGACCGCGACGTGCGCACCATGCGCATCAACTACTCCAACAGCACCGACGAGAAGATCGAAAAGGGCATCAAAATTCTGGGCGACACCATCAGGGAACTCATGGCGAAATAAGAGAGGCCTTCATGGGCGGGATGATTTTATCCCGCCCTGTTTTTTCGCTGGACGATACGGATTGTTTGGGATATAATAGTTCCAATGTTTCCCATAGTGATGAAGGAGGCGTTGATATGACCGAGTATTCCCGCAGCGCGCTGGAAATCCTCCGCAATCCGCAGGCCACCATGAAGTGGTATGTCGTCCCCCTGCTGCTCATCGTCCTGTATATCTACACCAAGCTGATGCACGAGAAAAAATGGGATGTGGTGCTGGGCGGTCTGGCCCTGTGGGGCATGGACATTTTCAACGAGATCTGGAACAGCATCGTGTTCCACGCCACAAATTACGCCCCCGTGTGGGGCACCCCGGCGGGCGTGGGCGACACCGCGCTGCTGATTCTCATCGGCTACAACATCGAGATCAGCTTCATGTTTCTGGTCATGGGCGTGGCGGCGTGCCTGATGCTGCCGGAGGATAAGCACGCCAAGATCCTTGGCGTCAACAATCGGGTGTTCTACGCCGTGGCGCTGACGACCCTGTCCGTGTGCATCGAGTGTTTTCTCAACTGGTGCGGCGTCCTCACGTGGGAATACAGCTGGTGGAGCCGCTCCTGCCCGTGGTTGATCTGGCTCATCGGCTATCTGCCGTTTTTCACCATGGCCTTTGTGGTACATGACATGGAGAAGATGAAAAACAAGCTGCTGACGCTGGGTATCATCTTCGGCGTGAACATCGCCTGCCTGATTGTGTTCGGCGCCATGGGCTGGATGTGACCGCCCGCCTGGAAAAGCNGCCCGGCCGGGCGGCTTTTCCAGGCGAAAGTCTTGCAATTCAGGGCGGAACAGGGTATCTTATACCTGCCGACAACACTGGTTTTGGAGGTGGAAAAGATACCCATGAAATTGCTGTATAAAGTCCTGCGCCAGAAACCGGGCACCCGGGAAGGGACCGTCGTCACCACCTCCGCGCTGGGCATTCTGGTGAATCTGCTGCTGGCGGCGGTGAAGATCACGGTGGGCGCAATGGCGTCCTCCATCGCCATCATCTCCGAGGGTGTGAACAACGCCACGGATTCCGGTTCGTCCCTCATCACCATTGTGGGCACCAGGCTGTCCGGAAAAAGCCCCACCAAAGAGCACCCCTTCGGCTACGGGCGGGTGGAGTATCTCACCAGTCTCATCATCGCGGGCTTCATTCTGGTCACCGGCGCGGAGCTGCTCATCAGCTCCGTAAAGCTGGTGATCCACCCCGGGGCCATCGCCGTGTCCTATGTGTCCATCGCCGTGGTGGCGGTGTCCGCCGGGGTGAAGCTGGCGCTGGGCAGCTACACGGTGAAAAAGGGCCGGGCGGTGAATTCCGACNCGCTGGTGGCCGTGGGCACCGACTGCCGCAACGACTCCGTGGTGTCCGCCGTCACCATCGCCTCCGCGCTGGCGTTTTTGCTGTTTCACTATTCCGTGGACGCCTGGGCCGGCATCGTGACCTCCGTGTTCATCCTNAAATCCGGGTGGGACGTGCTCAGCGGCACCGTCGGCAAGCTTCTGGGCGAGCCCGCGGACAAGAAACTGGCCGATGAGATCTATGAGGAAGTGCGCGCCACACCCTGCGTCCTCAACGCCGCGGATATGATGCTGCACAACTACGGGCCGGACGCCTATTCCGGCTCCGTGAACATCGAGATCGATCATGAAAAGACCCTGGGCGAGGTCTACGCCGTCATCCACGATCTGCAGCTGCGCATCCTGCACAAGTACGGCGTGGTGATGGTGTTCGGTATGTACGCCGTGGACGCCGACGACCCCGAGCAGCGGGAGCTGCGGCGGGTCATCGCCCGGTTCGTGGCGGGCTGCGAGCATGTGGTCAGCTACCACGCGCTGTATCTGCCCCACGGGGCAAAGCAGCTCTACTGCGACCTCGTGGTGGACTATGAGATGAAGGACCGGGACAAGCTGGAGACCGACTTTCGCGCCTTCATCGGGGGAAAATACCCGGACTTCGAGATTATCCTCACCATCGAGACGGAATATGTCTGACATAGAATTTTTTCAAAGGAAAGGCGCGACCATGGAATACATCAAATATGCCAAACTTATGGCAAAAATGAACAGGCGCACCAATATCCCCCAGCCGCCTGTGCCCCAGTTTGAGCAGTATTGCAGGCTGTTTATCGCCGACGATATGGTCGACGTGCTGATGGACATGAAGCCCGGCGGCAACAGCGAGGAGGAACTGCGCGCGCTTTATCACGGCGCCGACTGGGATGCCTGCCTTTACGAGATGTGCCGCCGGGGCCTGCTGGAAAAGCGCTATCCCAAGGACGCGCCGGTGTATTACGACCTCGCGCCCATGCTGCCCGGGTGGTTCGAGTTCCCGCTGTCCAACGGTGAGGACGGCCCTGTGGTGCAGCGCGCCACCGAGCTCTTCACCTCCGCCATCGGCATGGTGACGACGCTGAATATTGAGCCCATGCGCACGGGCTACGCCGCCATGAACAATCTCGGCAAGCTCAAAGGCGACCCCGGCCACATCGACGTGGCCCTGCCCCTGGAGGGCAAGGCCGCCTCAAAAAAAGTGGTGGCCGTGGACAAAAAGCTGTCCTGCGACACCTCCTCCGTCTATCCGTCCTATCAGCTCAAGGCTTTTCTGGAGAGCCTGCCCGACGATGAGCCCATCAGCCTGATGCACTGCTTCTGCCGCAATGTCCGCGCCCATGAGGGCCTGCCCGAAAAGGTGACGGAGCCGCAGGAGGTCTGCCTTTGCGTGGGCGATATCGCCCGCCAGATCATCGAATACAAGGTCGGCCGCGCCGTGACCAGGCAGGAAGCCATCGACATTCTGGTGGACTGCGAGAAAAAGGGCTGCATCCATCAGGTGTTCCATTACGGCTGCGACATGGGTAAGCCCACCACCGCCATCTGCAACTGCGACACCCACTGCTGCGAGATGCTGGGCTCCTACACCCGGGGCGGGATGCAGCCGCTGTATCTGCGCTCCCACGCCAAGCCCGTCATCGTCCACCCCGAAAACTGCAGCGGCTGCAACATCTGCAACCGTTTCTGCCCCACCGTGGCCACGGGCTTCAACGCCCAGACCGGCAAGGTGTTTGTGGAATACGCCCGCTGCATCGGCTGCGGCGTGTGTGTGACCAAATGCCCCAGAGACGTGCGCAAAATGGTGGACGAGGAGCGGACGCTGTTCTGCAAGCCGCTGAAAAAAGCGCTGGTGCGCGAGCCCAATCTCAAGCGCCAGAGCAAAAAGTAGTGAGATGCACGAGGCGGCCATCGCGCAGGAGGTCTGCGACATCGCCCTGCGGGCGGCGGCAGAGAACGGCCTGAAAAGGATAACCCGCATCATTATGGACATCGGCGGCTACTCCGCCGTGAACCACCGGCAGCTGGGCATCGTGTTCGATATCGCGGTGCGCGGCACGCCTATGGAGGGCTGCGCGCTGGAGATGCACGACCGGCCCGAGACGCTGGGGATGTTTGTACGCACCATCGAAGGCGAATAATACCCCCCCGGCCATCCGACCGGGGGCGTTCCCATACAATTTACAATCTGTACCTTGTATGACGGGGAATTTCGTGATAAGAATAAGAAAAAAGAAACGCCGCCCAAAGGAGGCTTTGCCATGCAGACGCCCAAATCGCCGAAAAAGCCGCTGGCCTGGTATTACATCTTCGTCATTCTCCTGCTGCTTATCCTCAACGCCACGCTGTTTCCGTCTCTGGTGCAGTCCAGCGTCAAGGAGGTGGACTACAGCACCTTCCAGCAAATGCTCAGCGACAAGCAGGTCAAGGAGGTGGAGGTGCAGGACAACCAGATCGTGTTCTCCGACACCGCCGACCCCGTCAAATACTACAAGACCGGCTTGATGAGCGACCCCGATCTCGTCAAGGAGCTGGCCGCCTCCGGCGCCAGCTACGGCACGCAGATCGTGCAGCAGCAGTCCGCGATCACCACCTTCCTGCTCTATTGGGCGCTGCCCACGCTGGTTTTCATCGCCCTGGGCGAATTTCTGGTGAAAAAGATGGCCGCGGGCACCGGCGGCTTCGGCAACGCCATGTCCTTCGGCAAATCCGGGGCCAAGGTCTACGTCCCCTCCGAAACCGGCATCAAGTTTTCCGACGTGGCCGGCGAGGAGGAGGCCAAGGAGGCCCTCTCCGAGATCGTGGACTTCCTCCACGACCCGACCAAATACAACAGCATCGGCGCGCATATGCCCAAGGGCGCGCTGCTGGTGGGCCCTCCCGGCACGGGCAAGACCCTGCTGGCCAAGGCTGTGGCCGGCGAAGCCGGGGTGCCCTTCTTCTCCATCGCGGGCTCCGAGTTCGTGGAGATGTTCGTGGGCATGGGCGCGTCCAAGGTCCGCGACCTCTTTAAGCAGGCCAACGACAAGGCCCCCTGCATCGTGTTCATCGACGAGATCGATACCATCGGCAAAAAGAGGGACGGCGGCGCGCTGGGCGGCAACGACGAGCGCGAGCAGACCCTCAACCAGCTGCTCACGGAGATGGACGGCTTCGACGGGTCCAAGGGCGTGGTCATTCTGGCCGCCACCAACCGGCCCGACGTGCTGGACCCCGCGCTGCTGCGCCCCGGCCGGTTCGACCGCCGGGTACCCGTGGAGCTGCCCGATCTGATCGGGCGCGAAGCCATTCTCCGCGTCCACGCCAAAAAGGTCCGGCTGGGGGACGACGTGGACTTTTCCGCCATCGCCCGGGCTTCCGCCGGCTGCTCCGGCGCGGAGCTGGCCAATCTGGTCAACGAAGCCGCGCTGCGCGCCGTGCGCGAGCACCGGCAGTATGTCAATCAGGCCGATCTGGAGGAGAGCATCGAGGTGGTCATCGCGGGCTATCAGAAGAAGAACAAGATTCTCTCCGACGAGGAGCGGAAGATCGTGTCCTACCATGAGACCGGCCACGCGCTGGTGGCCGCGCTGCAGACCCACTCCGCCCCGGTCACCAAAATCACCATCGTGCCCCGCACCTCCGGCGCGCTGGGCTACACCATGCAGGTGGACGAGGGCGAGCATAACCTGATGAGCAGGGAGGAGCTGGAAAACAAGATCGCCACCTTCACCGGCGGGCGCGCCGCGGAGGAGCTGATCTTCGGCACCGTTACCACCGGCGCTTCCAACGACATCGAGCAGGCCACCAAGCTGGCCCGGGCCATGATTACCAAGTACGGCATGAGCAAGGACTTCGATATGGTGGCGCTGGAGACCACCACCAACCGGTATCTGGGCGGGGACTCCAGCCTGTCCTGCTCCGAAGCCACTGCCGCCGACATCGACAAGAAGGTGGTGGCGCTGGTGAGGGCGCAGCACGAAAAGGCCCTGGGCCTGCTGCGGGCAAACGAGCCCAAGCTCCGCGAGCTGGCGGACTACCTCAATTCCAAGGAGACCATCACCGGCGAAGAGTTTATGAAGATCCTCAACGCCAAGGCGAAATAAGACAAATAGCCAGATCCCCCGGAAAGGCGGCCGCCTTTCCGGGGGATCTGGCCTTGCGAACGCTGGAAGTCAGCCGTGGAACAGTTTTTTCACCTGGTATCTCGGCTCGTAGGTGATGTTCACGCCCAGCTTTTTGAATACGTTGGCGTCCGCGGCGGAGAGGATGACCGAGGAATGCGCCTCGCATCCGCGCAGCCGGTCCAGCTGCCCGATGGCCAGCTCCGCCATGGGATTGGTCACCGCGCAGATGGCCAGCGCGATCAGCAGTTCGTCCGTGTGCAGGCGGGGGTTATGGTTGCCCAGATGGTTGATCTTCATCCGCTGGATGGGCTCGATCACGCCGGGGGCCATCAGGGGCAGCTTCCTGTCGATGCCGGCCAGCGCCTTCACGGCGTTGAGCAGGCAGGCGGACGCCGCGCCCAGCAGGGCGGAGGTCTTGCCGGTGACNATGTCCCCTTCCGGCAGCTCGATGGCCACGGCGGGACCGCCGGTGGCCTCCGCCCGCTCCAGCGCCGCCGCCACCACGGGGCGGTCCCCGGCGCCGATCCCCAGTAAATTCATCAGCAGTTCGATTTTCTTCACCTCGGCGGGATCGGACAGGCCCTGCCGGGAGGATACCGCCGCGGCGTACCAGCGGCGGAGGATCTCCTGCCTGGAAGCGCCGCGGCAGACCTCATCGTCGGTGATGCAGTAGCCCGCCATGTTCACGCCCATGTCCGTGGGGCTCTTATAGGGGCTTTCGCCGTAGATCCTGCGGAACATGGCGTCCAGAACGGGAAATATTTCCACATCCCGGTTGTAGTTCACGGTGGTCACGCCGTAGGCCTCCAGATGNAAAGGGTCGATCATGTTCACGTCGTCCAGATCGGCGGTGGCCGCCTCGTAGGCCAGATTCACCGGATGCTTCAGCGGCAGGTTCCAGATGGGGAAGGTCTCGAACTTGGCGTAGCCCGCGCAGACGCCGCGCATGTGCTCGTGGTACAGCTGGCTCAGGCAGGTGGCCATTTTGCCGCTGCCGGGGCCGGGGGCGGTGACCACCACCAGGCGGCGCTCGGTCTCAATGTAGTCGTTTTTCCCGAAGCCGTCGTCGGAGACGATAAGCGCCACGTCGGAGGGATAGCCGGGGATAATGTAGTGGCGGTAGACCCGGACGCCCAGCGTCTCCAGCCGTTTCTGAAAGGCGTCGGCCACGGCCTGGCCCCGGTAGTGGGTGATGACGACGCTGCCCACGTACAGGCCGATGCCGCGAAAAGCGTCGATCAGGCGCAGGGTGTCGTCGTCATAGGTGATCCCCAGATCGCCCCGGCGTTTGCTGCGCTCGATGTCGTCCGCCGAGATGGCGATGACGATTTCGGCTTCGTTCTTCATTTCCAGCAGCATCCGCACCTTGCTGTCCGGCTGAAAGCCCGGCAGTACCCGGGAGGCATGAAAATCGTCGAACAGCTTGCCGCCGAATTCCAGATACAGCTTGCCGCCGAATTTGTCGATGCGGTCGCGGATGTTTTGGGATTGCAGCTTCACATACTTGTCGTTGTCGAACCCTATTTTACTCATTTTTTTCTCTCTCTCCTAAATGCTATGTTACACGCCGTAGCCCACGGCGCTTCCCAGCCGGGCACAGGCGGTCAGATACTTGACGGTGCAGCGGACAAGGGGCGTTTTCAGCAGGTAGTGCCTGTCCCCGCAGCTCACGAACAGATCCTTCTGCCCCCGCACGGACATCCCGCTGATCTCCGCCGCGGGGATGGTCAGCCCGCCGGGCAGCTCCAGCCGGCCGCGGAAAAGCCGCAGCGTCCCCTCGGCCAGCTTTTTGGCCCGCCGCCCCGTGTCGATCTCATAAAGCGCCATGCCGGTGTCGGTAAAGATCGGCCCCTCCCCGGCGCTCCGGCACAGCGCGGCGATCTGGCCGTCCTGCCAGAGATTCCACGCCCGCACGGTGTCGAACCTCACGTCCCTGCCCGTAAAAAAGCCGGCGGCGTCATAGCGCACCTCATAGCCGCAGCCGCGGCAGAAAAAGCGGCTGCCGGCACTCTGCATCCGATGCATTTTGCCGCAGGCGGGACAGGTGAACAGCAGCGTCTCCAGATGCTCCGCCAGCCGTCTGCCCCGGTAAGGGACGGGGTGGGCCCGCTGGGCTTCCCAGGCGTCCTCAAAAAGATCGGCGGCGATGGCCGCGTTGACGGCGTCCTCCGTCATGGCGCGGAGCTTCTCCGGGGGATAGATCCCGGCGACGACGCCGCGCACCCGGCCCCGGCGCAGCCCCTCGCCCCAGCGGGGGTTGGACAGATACCCGCCGGAGATGCGGAAAGTCACCAGCGTGGCCCCGCTGGCCCGGGCCAGCTTGCCCGTGGCGGGCGGGAAGGGCCGGGTCACCCCGTCGAAAGAGCGGTTCCCCTCCGGGAAAAGACACACGGAGCGGCCGTTTTTCAGCCGCCGCAGCATCTCTTTTACCGCGCCGGCGGCGCTGCCGCCCTTCTGCCGGCCGATGGGGTCGTTGATGCGCACGAGGAAGCGCGAGAGCAGCCCCTGCCGCAAAATGTGCTCGCTGCCCACGAAGGCGGCCTGCTCACGGAAGGCGGCCACCACGAAGGCCGGGTCCAGGTCGCAGTTGTGGTTGGCCACGATGTACAGCGGCCCGGGCAGGGCACAGACGTCCCCGCTGTAACAAAACAACGCCCCGGACAGGGCTTTCGCCACCGGCCGGGCCAGACTCCACCAGAAAACGTGTCTCTTGTGATGGTCGCGCCGCTCCATGTCCGTACTCCTTTGTCAAAATCTATTCCATTCTACACCGCGGACCGCCGCCGTTCAATTATAAAATTGCCCGATTTGCCCTTTTCTTGTTCATAAAGATGTGTTATACTAATAATTCAATAATATTCAATGGATAGTTCTGTTTATTTGAGTATTCTAAGTGAAAGTGAGATCCGCACACATGGGCTTTATAGAAAAAATATTTGGCAACCACTCCGGCAAGGAGCTGAAACGGGTCTATCCCATCGTGGATAAGATCGAGGCGCTGGAGCCGGAATATACCGCCATGACGGACGAGCAGCTCAAGGCCAAGACCGCCGAATTCAAGGAGCGGCTGAATCAGGGTGAGACGCTGGACGAACTCCTGCCGGAGGCTTTCGCCACCGTGCGGGAGGCCTCGTGGCGCGTGGTGGGCATGAAGCCCTTCCGCGTGCAGCTCATCGGCGGCGTGGTGCTGCATCAGGGCCGTATCGCCGAGATGAAGACCGGCGAAGGCAAGACTCTGGTGGCCGTGCTGCCCGCCTACCTCAACGCCCTCACGGGCGAGGGTGTCCACATCGTCACGGTGAACGACTATCTGGCCAAGCGCGACTCGGAATGGATGGGCAAGATCCACCGCTTCCTGGGCGTGTCCGTGGGCCTGATCATCCACGACAAGACCCCCGCCGAGCGGCGGGAGGCTTACGCCTGCGACATCACCTACGGCACCAACAACGAGATGGGCTTCGATTACCTCCGGGACAACATGGCCATCTACAAGGAGCAGATGGTCCAGCGCGGGCACGCCTTCGCTATCGTGGACGAGGTGGACTCCATCCTCATCGACGAGGCCCGCACCCCGCTGATCATTTCCGGCCAGGGTACCGAATCCACCGACCTCTACCGCCGGGCGGACGATTTTGTCTCCGGCCTCAAAAAGATCGTCTACGCCACCACCGACGAAAAGCAGGAGGAGGATGTGGATCTGGACGCCGACTATGTGGTGGACGAAAAGCTGCGCACCTCCACCCTCACGGCCAGAGGCGTGGCCAAGGCCGAGCGGTTCTTCAGCGTGGAAAACCTCTCCGATATCGAAAACGCCACCCTGACCCACCACATCAACCAGGCCCTGAAGGCCCACGGAATCATGAAGCGGGACATCGACTATGTGGTCAAGGACGGCGAAGTCCTTATTGTGGACGAGTTCACGGGCCGTATCATGCTGGGCCGCCGCTACAGCGAGGGCCTGCATCAGGCCATCGAGGCCAAGGAGCGGGTGGACGTTCAGAAAGAGAACAAGACCCTGGCCACCATCACCTTCCAGAATTACTTCCGCCTGTACGACAGGCTCTCCGGCATGACGGGTACCGCCCTCACCGAGGAGGCCGAATTCCAGGCCATCTATCAGCTGGATATCATCGAGATTCCCACCAACAAACCCGTGGTGCGCAAGGACAATCCCGACGTGGTCTACAAGACCGAGGAGGGCAAGTACCGGGCCATCATCGAGCAGATCAAGGAGTGCCATGCCAAGGGCCAGCCCGTGCTGGTGGGCACCATCTCCATCGAAAAGAGCGAACTGCTGTCCGCCATGCTGAAAAAGCAGGGCGTAAAGCACAACGTCCTCAACGCCAAGCAGCACGAAAAGGAAGCCGAGATCGTGGCCCAGGCGGGCAAGTTCGGAACGGTGACCATCGCCACCAACATGGCCGGCCGCGGCACCGATATCATGCTGGGCGGCAACCCGGACTATATGGCCCGCAGCGACCTGAAGAAGGCCGGCTATACCGAGGAGATCATCGCCGAGGCCACCGGCTACGCCGATACCGACAACGAGGAAATTCTGGCCGCCCGCCAGCTGTACGCCGACAAGCAGGCCGAGTATAAGACCGCCACCGCCGACGAGGCGGAGCAGGTGAAGCAGGCCGGCGGATTGTTCATCCTGGGCACCGAGCGCCACGAATCCCGCCGTATCGACAATCAGCTGCGCGGCCGTTCCGGCCGGCAGGGCGACCCCGGCGAGAGCCGCTTCTTCATCGCCATGACCGACGATATCATGCGCCTGTTCGGCTCCGAGCGGGTGATGAACATGATGGATACCCTGGGCGTGGACGAGGATACCCCGCTGGACAACAAGATGCTCTCCAACGCCATCGAGCAGGCCCAGAAGACCGTGGAGAGCCGCAACTTCGAGACTCGTAAGAGCGTGCTGGAATTCGACGACGTCATGAACCAGCAGCGCAACCTGATCTATGACGAGCGCCGCATGGTACTGGAGGGCGAGGACCTGCACGAGCATATCCACGAGATGCTGCGGGAATATGTCTCCGCCACCGTGGCCTCCGGGCTGGAGGGCGGCCGCGCCGAGACCCAGGAGCAGCTGGACGAGGCGATGGATCCCTTCACCAAACTGTTTCTGCCCAGAGGCGCCATCCGGATGGATTCCTTTGGCGGCAAGGCCGACGCCGACAAGATCACTCAGGTGGTCATGGAGGGCGCGGAGCACGTCTACGCTGCCCGTGAAGCCGCCTTCGGCGTCGGGCCGGACGGCACCCCTGTCATGCGCGAGCTGGAGCGCGTGGTCATGCTGCGCGTGGTGGACGAATACTGGATGGACCATATCGACGCCATGGACGATCTCAAGCAGGATGTCCGCCTGCGCGCCTACGCCAACGAAAAGCCCATCGACGCCTACAAGCGCGACGGCTACGATATGTTCGAGGAGATGATCAACGGTATCCGCTCCGAGACCGTGCGCCGGATGTTCACCGTCCGTATCCGCAAGGAGGAGGGCGTGCAGCGCAAGAGCGTCGCAAAAAACTCAACGGAATCCGTGGGCGGCGACGGCACCGTGAAAAAGCAGCCCGTCCGCAAGGTCGCCAAGCCGGGACGCAACGATCCCTGCCCCTGCGGCAAATGGAAAGAAGACGGCTCAAGGCCGCTGAAGTATAAGGAGTGCTGCGGCCGCAACGAATGAGTCGCCGCAAGCTCCATATCCCTCGTCCCGGCGGCAGGCGCCGGGGCTCGTCCATTCCGCTGCGGCTCCTTTCCAAACGCGACCCGCTTCGCTGGGCTCGCGTTTGGTGAGAGACGAGAGGCGGCATCACCTCAGGAGCTCGCCTATACATGGCGATGCTTCCAACAGTTCCCCTCTTCTCCTTACAAGGCAGGCAGTGATGTTATGTTTCTTGAACAACGAAAAAACGACCTTATCTATAGAACCTCCGACCTCCTGCCCGCGCGGCACGCCTTTACCACCCGGTACGGCGGCGTCAGCGGCGGGGAGTGGGCCACCCTCAATCTGGGTGAGCACCGGGGCGACGATCCGGCCTGCGTGCGGGAAAACTTCCGCCGCGCCGGTACCATTCTCGGCGTGGGAGCGGACGATTTCGCCGTCACCCGGCAGGTGCACAGGACCGAGGTTCGCGTCGCCGCGCCCGGCGACCGCCACACGGTGAACACCCAGCCCCCCTACGAGGCCGACGGCCTTGTGACGGGCGCCGCAAACCTTCCGCTGATGATCTTTATCGCGGACTGCGCGCCGGTGCTTCTGTGCGACCCGGCCAATCGCGTGATCGCCGCCGTCCACTGCGGCTGGCGCAGCTCCGTGGGCGATATTCTGGGCGCGGCCGTCGAAAAAATGACCGCCCTGGGCGCAAGGCCGCAGAGTATCCGCGCCGCCATCGGCCCGTCCATCGGTTTTGACCATTTTGAGACGGGGCCGGAGGTGCCCGAGGCGGTGACGCGCTACTTGGGCGGCGACACGGACGGCCTTTTTCGCGATACGGCAAACGGCAAAACGCTGGTGGACCTCCGGGGCGCCAACCGGCGGCGGCTGGAACAGCTGGGGCTGGACGCGGCGCACATCGACGTATCGGACGAGTGTACCGTGTGCCGCAGCGAAAAATACTGGTCCCACCGGGCGACGGGGGGGCGGCGCGGCAGCCAATGCGCCATGATCATACTGGATTAAGAGGATTACTATGGCGATATCAGCAAAAAAATTGACNGCGGCGGNCTGCGCGCTGTCGCTGCTGGCCGGCGTGTGCGGCTGCGGCCGCACCGTGCTCACCGGCGACGGCAGTCAGGCCCAGCCCCGGACCTCCGACAGCGCGCAGAGCGTCTCCTCCGCGTCGGACGGCAAGTTCTCCCTGTTTTACGATTCGGGGGAGAGCATGAATCCCATGAAGACGCAGGACGTGAACAATCAGCTGGTGTGCTCCCTTGCCTATGAAAATATGGTGGAGGTGGATGGCAGCTTCAAGGTCTCGCCCAAGGTGCTCAGCGAGTGGAGCACGGACGATGGGATCAACTGGGTGCTCAAGGTGGCGGAGGGGCACACTTTTTCCGACGGCAGCGCCGTGTCCGCCGCGGATGTGGCCTATTCCCTGCGGCTGGCCATCAATGGCGCGCGCTTTGAAAACCGGTTCGACGGCTGGCTCTCCGCCATCTCCACGCAGGACGGCGAGGTGCTGGTGGAGCTCACCCGAGCCAATTATCTGTTTCCCACGCTGCTCACCGTGCCCGTGGTAAAATCCGGCACCNGCCAGCGCCGCCTATCCCAACGCGGCCAAGCTGCCGGTGAACGCGGTGTATCTGCAGACCTATTCCTCGGTGGACGATTTTGTCTCCAAGTTTGAAGACTCCACGGTGGATCTGGCGCTTAACGACCCCTCCGCCTCCTCCAACGTCGGCTTTGCCAGCTCCAACGAGATCCGCGCCTTCAATACCACCAATCTGCAATATGTCTGCGTGAATCTGGAGAGCGACGAATTCAAGAGCGGCGATCTGCAATTTGCGCTCAACTATGCGTTTGACCGGAATTATATGGTCAACTCCCTGCTGGGCGGGGACGCCGTGGCGGTCACCACGCCCATCAGCCCGGCCAGCGCGCTGCACAACACTTCCTACGATTCGCGCTTCGCCTACAGTCTGGAGAAATGCGCGGCGGCGCTGGACAACTTCGACATCCGCGACTACGACAGCGACGGCCTGCGGGAATATAAGTCCGGCGGCGCGGTCAAGAAGATCGCCATTCGCTTTGCAGTGTGCTCCGAAAACGGCGCCAAGGTCAGCATGGTCCAGAAATTTGCCGACGATATGAAAACCCTGGGCATTACCGTGACCGTGACGAAATACGACTGGGACGATTACAAGCAGGCCCTTACCGCCGGGTCTTTCGATCTGGCCTACTGTGAGGTGCGTCTGGCGCCGGACTTCGACCCCTCGCCCATGCTGTCCTCCGGCGGCGCGGCGTTCTTCAGCCGCACGGACGATCCGGACATCCAGGGCTATATCAACGCCTATCTGGCCGCGCCCGACGATACCCGTCAGAAAGCCTGCGACGATCTTTGCGAGTATATCGTCAATACCGCCACCATCATCCCCATCTGCTTTGAGAAGCACCAGATCATTACCCACCGGGGCGCGCTGTCCAACATGACCGTGGATCAGAACGACCCGCTGTGTGATTTCGCCAACTGGACCATCACCACAAAATAATGGGGGAGGAGCAAACTATGACCGACAGAGAACTGATGAGCAGGGCGAAGGACGCCGCCGGATATTCTTATTCGCCTTATTCCCGCTTCGCCGTGGGCGCGGCGCTGGAATGCGACGACGGGCACGTCTATACCGGCTGCAACGTGGAAAACGCCGCGCTGGGCAGCACCATCTGCGCCGAGCGGACCGCCTGCTGCAAGGCCGTCAGCGAGGGGCACCGGAAGTTCACCCGCATCGCCATCTACGGCGAAGGCGAGAACTACTGTATGCCCTGCGGCTCCTGCCGCCAGTTTCTGGCCGAGTTCTCGCCGGACATGGAAGTGCTGTGCGCCAAAGCCGGGGACCGGTATGTGAGCTATAAGCTCAGTCAGCTGCTGCCCTATACATTTAATTATTAAGCCATGGAGCTGGAAAAGATCCGTATCTTTCTGGCCGTGGCGGACACCCGCAGTTTTTCCGAGGCGGCGAGAAGGCTCTATATCAGCCACTCCACCACCTCCCGGGCCGTGTCGGCGCTGGAGGAGGAGCTGGGCGCGCGGCTCATCGACCGGGAGGAGAACCGCGTCGTCGGCCTCACGGCGGCGGGGGAACTGCTGCGCAGCGGCGGCGAAGCGCTGCTGCGGCAGGCGGACACGCTGGCCGCGGCCTGCGCCGGCACGAAAGCAACAAGTGGGAGAGAGAAATGAACAGGACAAAAAAAGGCGCGAAGCTGCTGGTGCTGCTGCTGGCGGTTTTCCAGATCGCACAGGTCGCCGCCGGCGCGTTTTCGGACGACGTCTCGTTTTCGGACGTGTCCGCCGACGACTGGTATGCCCAGGACGTGGCCACCTGCGCCAAATTCGAGATCGTCAAGGGCTATGAGGACGGCACGTTCAAACCCGAAAAAAATGTCACCCGGGGCGAGTTCATGTGTATGCTGGCCTCCGCCAGCGAGACGCTGGTTATCCCGGAGAAGGGTTCCACCGACTACTGGGCGTCCCGCTATTACGACGCACTGAACGGTGAAAAGGTCTTTGCCGGGCTGAGCATCTCACCCTACAAGGAATCGCTGAACACCGTCATCACCCGCTATGAGATGGCGGTGATGGTAGTGAACTTCCTCGTGAACGACCAGTGGGAGAGCGACATCAAGGCCGAAAATCCGGAGAAAGTCATCACGGATTATTCCGCCATCCCCACCGCCTACCGCAGCGATGTGGTGCAGGTCTACGGCAAGGGCATCATCGCGGGCTACGGCGACGGCTCCTTCAACGGCTCCAACCCGCTGACCCGTGCCCAGAGCTGCGTGGTCATCGAGCGGATTCTCTGGGCGGGCGACAGGAAACTGGCCTCCTTTGTGGATACCACTGTCCAGACTGTGGCGGAAAAACCGGCCAACTACGTCCCCGCCGCGACCCAGTGGCAGAAAAACGGCTGGATCGACGGCTATGGCAACGCCGGCGCCGCGCTCAGGACCCTGCTGTTCGGTTCCTCCGGTAAGAGCTGCTTNACCTCCTCGTCGGACGCTTCGGCCTTTATGAAAACCGTCAACGTGCCGGTGTGGAAGATGAAGAACGACGGCACCAAATTTTCCTCCACCGCCGGCATCACCGTGAACAAGGCCGTGGCGGATGACGTGGTGGCCATCTTNACCCAGATCTACAACTCCCCGGAAAAGTTCCCCATCGAGAGCATCGGCGGTGCCCGCTACACGGACACCNTGCGCCACTCCTGGGGCTGCGCCATCGACATCAACCCCTATGAGAACGCCGAGTGCCGCGCCTATTACAATCCCGACGGCGGCATCAAATCCGTTACGCANACCTGCGGCATGGGCTGGTGGCCGCTGAGCACGGACAAGACCGCCTTTGCCGGCTCCCTCTCCGCCGCCAGCGCCTATTCCATCGGCAAGGGCAGCAGCGTGGTTCAGGCCTTCAGGGACTATGGCTGGGGCTGGGGCGGGCAGGGCTACTCCTCGCGCAGCGGCTCCCAGAAGTTCGACTATATGCACTTCTCCGTCATGTCGTCCGGCGGATGACGGAGCCGCAAGCTCCATATGCCTCACCCCGCCGGCAGGCGGCGGGGCTCGTCCATTCCGCTGCGGCTCCTTTTCCAGACGCGACCCACTTCGTTGGGCTCGCGTCTGGTTTTTCAGAGAGAAGTTTTGTTGCGCCGCCTTTCCCCAGCGAAAGCGCGCTTTCGCTGGGGCCCCAGAGAATGCTCCATTGCGCCGCCTTTTCCGAATGCGGCCCGCTGCGCTGGCACGCATTCGGGAAGCGCGAAGGACGAAGGACGAGGGGCGGGGGTGCCCGCCGAGCCGGTTTCGTAAGCCCCGGCGGAATGAAAACTGCAAATCAGCACACTGCACAAAAATTATTGCGGAGATTCTCCGAAAAAAACAAAACTTCCGCTTGACATCAGGGGGGAGTTTTGTTATTCTATGAGAGCGCCTGCGAAGGGCGCACTATGCGATGAAGCGGGAGATTGCTCCGAAAGGAGGTAACTTCCGTGGAGTATGTCCGGTATCGTCGGTTTTGACGGTACACAATCGGGCGGCTGAAGCTTTCCGTGCACGGCGTATATCGTCAGGACGGGGGACAAAGGACCGGCTGAACAGGCCGGTTTGTTTTTCGGACAGAGTCTGATACGCACGGTTGAGTGTACAGAATTTGCTTCATCCGTACGGCAACATTCCAAAGGCGGTGCCCAATGCCGCCGGAAAACGTACGATTTGGAGGAACAATCACATGGCAACAGCAAATGGCAAGAACATGATCCGCATCCGCCTCAAGGCCTACGATCATCAGCTGATCGACAAGGCAGCCGAGACCATCGTCGAGACCGCGAAGCGCACCGAGGCCAAGGTCTCCGGCCCCATCCCCCTGCCCACCGAGACCGAGATCGTCACCATCCTGCGCGCCGTCCATAAATATAAGGACAGCCGCGAACAGTTTGAGCGCCGCACCCACAAGCGCCTCATCGACATCCTCAACCCCACCCAGAAGACCGTTGAGGCTCTGATGTCCCTGGAGCTTCCCGCCGGTGTGGAAATCGAAATCAAGCTGTAACCGCGCATTTCCGTATTTCACAGCGTAAACCCCATCTTATTAATGACCCATTTCCGCAGCTTGCGAGTGCGGGCGGGTTAAGTTGCCAGCCTCTGAGCATTGCTTAAGCGAGGTAACCAATAACCAAAGGAGGAAAACTTCATGAAGAAAGCCATCATCGGCAAGAAGGTCGGCATGACGCAGATCTTCGACGAGGCGGGCAAGGTTCATTCCCGTCACCGTCATCGAAAGCCGGCCCCTGCGTGGTCGTGCAGAAGATGACCCGGAAAAGGAAAGGCCTACAAGGCCGTCCAGCTCGGCTCGAGGAAGCCGCAGAGGAAGAAACTGTCCAAGCCCGAGCACGGGCCACCTGAAGAAGGCCGGCGTGGGCATGGTCATAAGCACCTCAAGTGAATTCCGCCATATGACAATGCCGATGCGGTCTCGCGTTGGCGATGTGGGGAAGGCCATACCTCTCCCCGGGCGACAAGTATCGACGTCCACCGGCGTCAGCCAGGGCCGGGGTTACATAGCGGCGTTATCAAGCGCCTCGGAACGCCCCAGCCGCCACCCCACCAGCCACGGCGGCCCGGCCCCTGTCAACCGTCTCTCGGCCTCATGGGCTCCAGCACCCAGCCGCATCTTCCCGGGCCACATCGGCGCCGGCCACATGGGCGTGGATCAGATCACCGTTCAGAACCTGGATGTTGTCTCCGTTGACCCCGAGCTGAATATGCTCGTCGTCCGCGGCGCGATCCCCGGCCCCAAGGGCGGCATCGTCTACGTAAAGACCACNGTCAAGACCCAGCCCGTCAAGAAGGGCGCGGCCGCCGCTATCAGCGCCAATCCCCAGAAGGCTTCTGCCCGTGTCAACCCGCAGAAGGCCTCTGCGCGTAACAAATAAGGAAGGAGAGTGTCGTAAATGCCTAAAGCTAACGTATTCAATATGGATGGCGAAAAGGTCGGCGAGATCGAACTCTCCGCAGCCATCTTCGGTATTGAGCCGAACCAGAACGTCCTGCACGACTCCGTCAAGAATCATCTGGCNAACTGCCGTCAGGGCACCCAGTCGGCCCTCACCAAGGGCGAGGTCAGCTATTCCACCCGTAAGCCCTGGAAACAGAAGGGCACGGGCCGCGCGCGTGCCGGTTACNCCGGCTCTCCCGTGTGGACGCACGGCGGCGTCGCGTTTGCGCCGAAGCCGCGTGATTACAGCTACACGCTCAACAAGAAGGTCAAGCGTCTCGCAATGAAGTCTGCCCTGTCCGCCAAGGCGGCCGAGGACAACGGCGTCATCGTCATCGACGGCCTGAAGGTCGCCGAAGTCAAGACCAAGGCTTTCAAGGGCTTCCTCACAAAGCTCGGCGTTGAGGGCAAGGCTCTGGTCGTCACCGAGGCTGTGGACGAGAACGTCGTTAAGTCCGCCCGCAATATCCCCGGCGTCACCACCACCGTGGCCAACATCCTCAGCCCGTATATGATTCTGACCTCTGGCAAGATGGTCGTCGACAAGGCGGCCCTTGCAAAGATCGAGGAGGTGTACGCATAATGGCAAGAACCGCATACGACGTCATTATCCGCCCCATCATCAGCGAGCAGTCCATGGAAGACGTGGACATCAAAAAGTACGTTTTTGAAGTGGCGAAGGACGCAAACAAGATCGAAATCAAAAAGGCTGTCGAGGAGATCTTCGGCGTGACCGTCATCAAGGTCACCACCACCCATGTCGGCAGCAAGGAAAAACACCAGGGTCAGTACCCCGCAGGCAGAACGGCCTCCTGGAAAAAAGCAGTCGTCAAGCTCAGTGCCGATTCCAAGAACATTGAGCTTTTCGAAGGCATGGCATAAGGGGAGGAGCAGAAAATGTCGATTAAATCTTACAGACCCACCACTCCCGGCCGCAGACAGATGACCGTCTCCGGCTTTGACGGAGTTGACAAGCATGTCCGGCCCGAGAAGAGCCTGACCGAAGTCCTCAAGAAAAACGCCGGCCGCAACTCCTACGGCCGCATCACCGTGCGCCATCAGGGCGGCGGCAACCGTCAGAAGTACCGTGTGATCGACTTCAAGCGCGACAAGACTGGCGTTGAAGCCACTGTTGCGCACATTGAATACGATCCCAACCGTACCGCCCGTATTGCGCTTCTGCACTATTCGGACGGCGAAAAGCGCTACATCCTCGCTCCGGTTGGTCTGAAGCAGGGTGACAAGATCATGTCCGGCATCAACGAGCGCAATGGCGTCGTGGCCGACATCAAGCCCGGTAACGCTCTGCAGATGGCCCGCATCCCCGTGGGTACTGTTGTGCATAATATCGAGCTGTACCCCGGCAAGGGCGCCCAGCTCGTCCGCGCCGCCGGCGGCGCCGCCCAGCTCATGGCCAAGGAAAACGGCATGGCCACGGTGCGTCTGGCTTCCGGCGAGTACCGCAAGGTTCGCATGGAGTGCGTAGCCTCCATCGGCCAGGTCGGAAATATCGACCATGCCAACGTCCATCTGGGCAAGGCCGGCCGTAAACGCCACATGGGCATCCGTCCCACGGTCCGCGGCTCCGTTATGAACCCCAACGACCATCCCCACGGCGGCGGCGAGGGCAAGGCGCCTATCGGCCGTCCCGGCCCTGTGACCCCCTGGGGCAAGCCGGCGCTGGGCTACAAGACCCGCAAGACGAAGAACCGCAACGACAAGTTCATCGTCAAGCGCCGCAACGATAAGTAAGGAGGGAAAAGAAGTAAATGAGCAGAAGTGTAAAAAAAGGCCCTTATGCCGCTCCCGAGCTGCTTAAGAGAGTCAATGAANTGAATAAGGCCGGCCAGAAGCAGGTCCTCAAGACCTGGAGCCGTTCCTCTACTATTTTCCCGTCCTTTGTCGGGCACACCATCGCCGTCCATGACGGACGCCGTCACGTCCCCGTGTACATCACCGAGGATATGGTCGGCCACAAGCTGGGCGAGTTCGCGCCCACCCGCACGTTCCGCGGCCACTCCGGCAGCAAGACTGCGGCTCCCACCGGCGGCGCTCCGGCAGCCCCCGCCGCGAAGTAAGGAGGAGATAGAACATGGACGAAAAGAAAACAGCGCGGGCCGAGATCAAGTTTGCCCGCATCGCTCCCCGCAAGGTCCAGATCGTGTGCGACATGATCCGCGGCCAGAAGACCGACATGGCCATGGCCATGCTGGAGAATACGCCCAAAGCCGCCTGTGAGCTGATGACGAAGCTGCTCAAGTCCGCCTGCGCGAACGCTGAGAACAACTTCGAAATGGACCCCGAAAAGCTCTATGTCAGCGAAGTTTACGCCGGCGCCGGCCCCATCCTTAAGCGCGGTATGCCCAGAGCGCAGGGCCGTATGTATCGCATCAACAAACGCACCAGCCACATCACCATCGTCGTGGCTGAGAAAGAATAAGGGAAGGAGGCAGAATTATGGGACAGAAAGTTAATCCGCATGGACTGCGCGTAGGCGTCATTAAGGACTGGGATTCCAGATGGTATGCCCGTCCGGACAAAGTCGGCGACCTGATCGTCGAAGATTATAGCATCCGCAAGTATCTCAAGAAGGCCCTTTATTCCGCCGGTGTCCCCACCATTGAGATCGAGCGTGATTCTGCGAAGGTTCGCATCTATATCCACTGCTCCAGACCCGGCGTGGTCATCGGCAAGGGTGGACAGGAGATCGAGCGTCTCCGCCTCGAAGTGGAAAAGCTGATCGGCAAGCCGGTGGCGCTGTCCATCGTCGAAGTCCGTACCCCCGATACCAACGCTCAGCTCGTGGCAGAGAACATCGCCCAGCAGCTGGAGAAGCGCATCGGCTTCCGCCGCGCCATGAAGAACGCCATCGGCCGCGCCATGAGAATGGGCGCCCGCGGCATCAAGGTCAAGTGCGGCGGCCGTCTCGGCGGCGCCGAGATCGCCCGCACCGAGATGTACCACGAGGG
>JGI20225J20221_1001185_pt1 | contig 20726 bp, 16 predicted proteins | sample BioMet4_FD_20221 | JGI IMG/M metagenome (IMG submission 20221)
TGATGAGCATCGGCATAATGAGACCACATCAAAATCGAATCGTTCCTCTGACTAAAACACGAAATCAAGATTTCCGATTGTGTTTGCTGGATGCTTCGTTCGATCAATTGACAATAATGCTGATAATTCTCTTCGATAACATCCTTGGTTTCCCCATGTCTTTTGAGAGTGGATCGCACATAGGCATCGAAAAAAGGCACAGGAACATAGTGCGGATCCTTTCGCAAGCGAGAAAGGAGGAGTTTTCTCTCGTGGATGAACGCCTGCTTTTGGGCTGGGGTCATGGAAAAATCCAACCGATCGTGGTCGAAGGCGTTGAATAAGCTCTCTAACACGCTACCACTTTCGACAAAGTCAAAGGCCTGACGACGTCCTTTCTCGTCCAAGGCGAAAGCAGAGTCAAAAAGATCGTTGAATTCCAAGGGGGAGCGCAAAAGGACGGCTCCGCTTTTGACGATAGCGATAGCACTTTGAACCGAGGCATATTTATAAATCAAAACTAAACCTCCAACGCGTTTTCTTTGCAAAACAATCATCCAGAAAAAGGTAAGAATAACTCAAATGTGCCTAGGCTTTTACAAGGGAAACCAGCGCCACCATGGCAATGGTACGTTGCCTGGCACTACCAATTCGGAATATCACAAGCAAGTTTTTGAATTCTAGGATCACGCGAAGACAAAAGATTGGCATATTTAAGCCAAACGGCTTTGTACTGACTTTCTTTTGCAAACTTGTAGGCTAAACTGCAAAAAGAAGCAGCGTCATCTTGATGATAAAAGCGAAGATCAGTATCGGTTTCCACGATATTTCCAACAATTTTCATTATCTTTGCTTTTTGAAGAGGATATAAAGCGGTAAGTTTATCGAAAATTGCCGAAATGGCAAAAACGTTTTTTGTTTTCGAAAGATGAATGCAAAAATCCCAAGCGTATTCAATGCCGGGGTACTGCTCAATTTTCCCCAAAATGAGGGAAAGGTCGAATTCGGAAGCGTTATCGTCTCGCTTTCGCTGACGCAAAATTTTAAAAAGGAAGTTGGCTTGACTGACTTGTGTGCCGCTTAAATGAACGCTTCTTGGGAAGTGTAACGCATCTACGATATTTTCTAAGGTTATTCGATCTTTTTGATCTGAAATAAACTTTTCCGCTCTCTCGTTTCCCTCCATGATATAGAGGTAAATAATCCACCCATAATAGTTCTCGACCATTTTTTGATCATCTGGGGTATACCGATTAAAAGTGAGAAAGGAATAGAAAGAAGGATTCAGCAGGCAAAATCGAATGTTTTCGAGTAAAAAGTCAGGGTGGTAAAGATAAGCAAAATACCCGTAAGAAATTCCAGCGATTTTTTCTTCAAAAAACAATTTGATATTGTCTCTCGCCTTGTTCTCATTTACCTTGATGAAAGATGGCGCCCGCATGAGAAATCCAGAAATTGCATAATACTTCAAAATGGGTTTGGAAACTATTTGCGAGAGATATTTCCAGAGACTGGGTTCTAAACTTCGGTTATTAAGAACGCAGGAGCACAAAAGAGCCAAGCCGTCATCGAAAGGATTAAAAAAGAAATAAGTGTGAGCATTTTCACAAAAGGCATCTTCGTTAAAACTAGGGGCAGGTAATCCCTCTAAAATGTCTTTGACAAGGGCAAAACAACGGACGGGGTCTTCGCTAGATAGAGGAGATCCGAGGAGTGCCCTTAACAAAGAAAGAGAACCATCATAGGACAATTCCTTGCTTCCTTTCATGCGCTCCGCAAGAAGCCAAAGAATTGAAGAGCAATTAGACAATTTCGTTGGATCGTCGTCAATCATTTGAGCAATCACCGGATAATAGGAACGGTCAATCAGATCTTTAGGAAAATCATCTTTTAATTTTTGGAAGGAATCATTAGATTGAAAATAAGCTCTAAATGCAGAAAAATAATCAGATTCGTTCGTAACAATGGATAATTTTTTGTGATTAAAAAACGAGAGGGCTTTAGCATAATCCAGCCCCTTAACTTGATCGTACAAACTTTCCGAGGGAGAAAACGTTTTTTCAACGAAATAACCGCCCAAGGCATCGATATCAATTTGCTGATATTCTTCCTTAAACGAGGTTTTTGCTAAAGCTGCTGCCTCAGGAAAAAAGGAAGCCAGTTGCTTGAAACAAAGATAACGACACCCCAGAATCGTGTCGTGGTTCGCCAGGCCAAAATTTGCATTATTAATCGCGACAATCATTTTATCTTTTTGATCGGAATAATGAGGAGCGCCATCGGAGAAGAAATAATAGAAATCAGGGAATAAAGAACGTTGATTGATTAATGACAATATGTTCTTAAGCATTGAGGGCAAAACAGCTGATGTAATTCCAGCTAAATAAATGCCAAATTTCTTTTCGATGTCCTCTGAGGAACCAAGAAGTGATAAGCAAAGGTTTACCGCTAATCCGGAATCACGCATCTTCACCAACATGGTTCGAAAAGCATCAACCAGAACAGCGGCTGTCCCCTGCCGCCCATATTCAAACGACAAGGAAAAATCGTGGATTGATCCAATGGCATAAAAGGCATAAGGATCTATCTGCAAAACTTTATTAATTGCTCCCCGAAGTAAATTTGCCGCCGTCTCAAGATCCGCCATCGAAATAGGTAAAAAATCATTCTTTAAAAATAAATGAAGGGTATCAGTTTCATCCAGAAACACTTGTGATTCTAAAACGATAGATGATATTTGAAACGCCGCCTCTTTTTTTGATTTCAAAAAACCATCCGGCCGATCAAATAAGGAATAATACAAATAGCGATAGCGATCAGGAACTGAAAGAGTCAATTGAATATAGCGGAGGGCTAAACCACCATCAATAAAAACGGGATCGGAAAAAAGCAAGTCACCTATTTGTTGAATGACGACGAAATTGTCACAATACTCGGGATGCGTGTTTAAAAAATCGAGTGCATTTTTCAGAGCCGTGTACAAAGTTGATCTAAGCCAGGCACAATTGGGGTCTTTCCTGAAAAGCATCGCAAGAAGTTCTAGACCCGTCCACAACTTTCCACGGACTCCGCCGCTTTCATGAATGCCCGGTTGTATGTTTTTCGGAGCATCAAACCAATCGCAATCGCCATTCTTTTGAAGAGTTTCTACCCACGCAAAACTATTTGGCACATTGGCCATCTTTTTCTCTAAAGTGGATTTTTGGTCTTGGTTCAGCTTTGAGAAATCGGATAAAAAAGATACGACAGCGCCTGGAGTTGGCTCTTTTTCCATGAGGCGCTGACATTTAATGAAATTCGGAACAAGAAGTCGTTCTTTAGAAAAGCGGCTATTAATTACCGCAAGTTCGTCGATCAACTGTTTATACCCTTTTTTATCAATGCAAAATGGAATTTGTTCAATTCCATAAGAAGTTTTATAAAATTCCTTCATAGCCTGTTGAACAGGTTTTTGATAACTATAAAATGGAACCAAGGCATAATAAGGAAGCGCCTTAGGGTCCTTTCTCGAAACAAGAAAGTTCATAAGTTCATATTCTTCTAAACCATACCCAATAAATAAGACAACGACATTCGAAGCAAAAATTGTCGTTAAAAAATCGGCGTATTCTTTGTTTTTGCCATAACGGTCTAGATAGGACGGAACGGTAAAAACCAGAGAATCTCCGTCAGTTACGCGACCATGAAGATGAATTAACGCTTTCTGTTGAGCATCAACTTTAGGCCATTTAGAAATTTCCTTTACATCCCAATATACGCATTTGGAAGAGAACCCCGCTTTCTCCAAAACTAAATCGGCGTTCGTGGTGACGACGTAGGAACATCTCGCGACAAGAGGGCGAATAACGCTGTAATATTTTTTAGTTGTTGAATTAGGCTCAACCTTAAGATAGCGATGTAGTATCCTTGCAAAAAGTTTCTCTTTCTTGTGTTTTGCTAACTGATTAAAAGCCAGCGTTAAAAGCATCTTTTTATCCGAGGTAGACTCTTCAATCAATTGAATATCGCCCGGTTTTATGCCAGATTCTTTTTCGAAAACGTCTTTGGCGAGCGAATTCCAAGAAGGCAAACCAAAAAGACGAGAAAAACCGGCGCCAACAAATAAAACAAGGCGGCCTTCTGAAGAAGCGCTTACAATATTCTGATAAAAAACTTCCTTTTCGTTTTTGCTTAAATCTATTTTTGAATGATATGTCTCGCCCACACCGAAAGTATATGTTATCCACTACAACAAGAAAACCAAAACTTATCTTAAAAAAGAAACGAAGCAAACAAAATAGGAGGGCCAGCAAAGACGACCGCCAAATGCCTAAAGACAGAACTCAGAGAAGTTTCATCGCTAAGTAAAAATCTGATCGGACGTAAGTTTCCATGTCGTCCCCCGATAAGGTTGATGCCAAGTGCTCCAAATCAGGCATCAAAGTAGAGGCGGTGATATTTAATTGTTTTAATTCCCGAAGAATCGACTTTTTATCAACAATCAAAATTCGTGAGCATTTCGTAGCGTTCCGATTTGACGTTAGATTTTTTTCGATGTAAGAACGGTCCAAACCGGCAAGAATAAAACAGCCAGATTGAGCCAGGATTCTTTCGTTGATCATTCCGGGCTTCACGTAAAATGATTTAAGCAAATCAAATGGATTGAAGTGAGACTCGTCAAAGGAAGGAGATTCATTTTTGATAAGGCGAACCAGCGTCTGGAAACCAGCGCGTGCTTTCTTCCGATATTCTTCGCCAAAACTATTGAGGGGAAGGGCGCTTTTATTGTCATCGCCGTTGCCAAGTAGATATGCCCTTGCCTCTTCGGGCTTGATTCGGAATTTTGAAAATTTACTGAGTAAAAGAAGAAGAGCATCCTTTTCATCACCATCTAGCAAGGGGATAGCAGACAAAAACATAACTCTTTCGCTGTCAAAGTACTTCACTTGATCCTGATCTTTGTCAAATTGCGGAAAATAGCATACAACCTCTCCAAGAGCATCATCCTTACGACTACTCGAAGGGTTTGAACAGGCAAAATAAAGGGCCACAAGTGGATTGGAAGTAATATCGAGAAGCCTAGTTGGGAGATCGTAATGCTGCATCTCAGCTAAAGCATCAATGTAATGAAGACCGCTAAATTGCTTTGGAAAAAACCGCTTTACCTCTCGGTAATTTTGGTTCTCGCGGTAAAAAAGCCGTTCATCTCTAAAAACTTTGGGCTGCTCATTAAAGAAGGGATTATTAAGGCCGCGGTAAAAAATCGTATCATCGCGTTCGGTCCAATCAAGAGGCTCGAAAAACGGCTGTCCATCAGCAGTTTTTATTTGGCGCGTGTGCTTTTCCAATTCAGCGATAGCCATTTGCAAGCCCTCGTGCAGAGAAGAAATCGTCTTTGGTTCATAGCTATCTTTTTTAATTTCGGCGTATATCCCCTTTTTGATTCGCCGAAGCCAGCGATCAATATCTTTGAGATAATTATCATCAACGAAAAGATCGCTTTTAGTACCCGTTTTAGCTTTTCTTTTAAGGTAATCGTCCACGAGAGTGGCTTTTCTACAGGCTTTGTTCGCGACCACGCTTAAACGATAAAGATTCATTTGATCAATTGCGTGTAAGAAGGACCCTACAGAAGAAATGACAATAGGATCGCCTAGCATAGAGTATGCAAAGCAAATCTCTCGGCCAGTAACCGGCAGCGTCACATCAACGCAATTACGGATGAGTGAAAAATGTATCTCTTCGGCCTCAAAAAAGCAAAGAGAGCGCGAAAATCCGATAATATTTTTGGAGGGAGAGATTACAAAACCATAGGCGTCATCTTCTCCAAGACAGCAAATGCAGGCACCACTCAAAAGAGAAGAAAGCAGCCAAGGAACATTGACCGATTTTTTAGAATGGTAGGCGGAGGAAGCGAGTTTGAGAACAACTGCATCCGCATTCGTTTTTCCTCGTTTTTGATAGAAACGACTTGTAACATCGAATTTTTTGTCCTGATTTATTTCGGAAAAGAAAGGATTTGAAAGTATCTCTTGTTTAAACGATGCGATGTCTCCTTTTTTAAGAAAAACCGAAACGATGGCATCTGAATCTCCAAAACCGTTCACACAAAAAATAAAAATTGTTTTAGCGTTATAAGCAACCGTCTGCAGTTCGCAGAAACCAAAACTCATTTTTTTATTATAAACCCCCTTGAATAGAGAAAAGAAATTATTGAATAATTCTGAATGATACCTGCGGTCTCGGTGAATCGCTTTTACCAGCCCCACTTCTTCAACAAAGAAGGATCCACATCGCTTTCCAAAAGAACGTATCTTGATTTGAAATAATCGATATCAATCGTTGAGGGAACGAAATTAAGTCCGCAAAGTTCATGTGCCTCTTTGATGATGTTGCTGATTTGCTGATAAGCAGAAAGACAAAGCGAAAGGACCTCTTCGCTTCCCAGATTATCCGCAATCCAGCACCGTTTAATTCCTAATTGTTCTCCTGGTTCGCTGTGTTCTTCATCTAGCGAAAAAAGACTGGCATTTTTCCCAACAAAAAGCTTTGAATACGTAACAAGCAATTGACTAGAATCGATGAAAGGGTTGCTGACTGAAACGGTGAGGGCTAATATCGGTTTTCTCCCACGATAAACCCCTACCGTGGCGGTGCTTTTAGTTTTCAGAGCTCCTTTATGAACAATCATGGTCCTGGCATCGCACATTCTTGCGAGCAGATCGTTCAAACGCATCTCCTCTTGTTTCCTTTGATACCAGTCATCGAAGTTGGGAATAACTTTTTTATAGGTTTGAAGCATCATGGTCACGCTGCGAAGAGATTGAAGAAAAGCGTTCAAATAGAAACGAAAAGGAGCGGCAAAATGATAAGCATCGGCCAACTGTAGCAAAAAGAAGAACGATTCTTGAAGTTTGTCGTGTGCATTAAATATGGGGCACACGTTTTCGTAATTGCCTCCACAGCAAATTGTAGGATTCTTATTTTCCTTCATAACTCTAAAAATAGTCTCTAGTTTGTTTGCGAAAACAGAACATAGTTTTACTGTTCCAAACAATTCTTGAACATAGAAAGAAGATCATCGGATTGGCCAATTTGTCGGCTCACCACGATATGAGTTGATTGATGAAGGTCATTGATAAGATTCAAGGCATCTTCATCATGGCTCGTTGTTTGTTTGCTTCCTGTGCTGGTGGAAAACACGCTTTCATCAACGAGAAACACATCGGCTTCGCCCATAAATGCCGATTTGCTAAAATAGGTAGAATACGATTGGTTGGATGATCCTAACGCGACGGCTTTGACCCACAAATTATTGAGGTTACTTTTAGCTAAAACGGCATCAAGGTTAGTGTCTAAAGTAAAATCTTTTCCATCAAGAAAAAACGCAATTTTTGCATGATCTTTTTTGAAGGGAAGTGTACAAGAATATCCGCCATAAAAGGAATTAGCGTAATCCACAAGGCTCACCCCCGCCAAACTGGGCACCGGCTTGTGCCCATTGACACCAGGCAAAAAATACCCTTTTTGATGGCCAAGAATTCTTCCATTAACAGGAAAGTCCTTGGCGAAAGATTCGATTGTGTTCTTCGTTTTAGAAAGAAAACCGGGAAAGCAAAGAACAAAGTCATTCTGACCATAACAGCCACTATAAGCATGAACCAGCCGAAGCAAGCCAGAAGGGCCTTTATCACCCTGATTCTTTTTGACCGTGTAGATGTAGAGCATAATCGCCTCCTTAAATCGATATGAAAAAATCAAAGAGCAACCGTCTTATTGATTGCTCGACTCGTCTCCGGACGCGAATTTCCCCCAAATCAGATTATCGAGGTGCCGGCGACGAAATGAATCGTCCTCCTCGCTAATCCCTTGCCCATTAAGAATGTCCTCAATAGCACTGTTATATTCACTATACGAGGCATTCGCACGCCACCGGGCAGGATTACTTTTTAAAATCGGATTAGAAGAACGACAATCGAAAAGATAGAGATGTTGTCCAACCACCGAATCATAAATGGAAAAATTGTCACGTTCAAACACAAAGAGGTCGCAATAACAGAAAAGTTTGCTAAAAAGGCTAAAAAGATTAATCTGATATTCGCTCCAAAAGTCTTGAATCATCGTCTCTGCCTTCTCTGCTTCCCCCGATTTGACGGAATCAATGAAGTCGTTCTTTATGCAAAAAGAAGCAATATTCATCACTCCAAATTCTTTTTGTTTCTCGTTCCCTCTTTTCTTGCGAGTTAATCCCGTGGAATTTGTCGAATCGATGACGCAAATCAAAATTGCTAAAAGATCTTTATCTTGAGGATTTTCCCAGTAATCATGACACGCTCTTTTAATCGGTTCTTGATTCCCTTTCAGCCCATCGATTGGGTCATCTTCCATTGTCTGCGCGGCCTTTTTCAAATCGCCGGAATCGAAATAATAGCGTCCATTCTTAAATTCCATAAATACCTCCAAAGAGAAAATTGATTAATCACCGAACATTAATCGTTAAAGCCTCCTTATGCAAGCTGCAATCGCCGGATAACTTGGCTCCCAAAGAATAAAAACGTGCATATCTAGGAAAAACCCTGAAATGAGCAGCTGGTCTTTGATTGAGAGGGGATGAGATGACTTTCGGCTCGAAGCCAAATTGCACATCAACGAATAATGCAACCTATTATTTGGTAAAGAGCGAAATAACGACCGAAGGTATAAATCTGATAGTGAGAGCCCAATCAAAAGACACGTATCGTTTTTTAAGGCCCTTTTTATGGTCGTCCTGCACCAGGTTGGACCAAAATAGCAACGATCGTAATCATTTTCGTTAAGAATGAGGCCAAACTGATGCAAAACCGAAGACGACCGATATTTCTTAGGCATAAATCCGTGAACATGATACAACTTGATAGGCGAAGAATTGGAGTTCTTTTTTAAAGGTCGAAACTGCAAATCCAAAACAGGAGAAGAATAGGATGAATAATACTCGTCTTCTAGATATTGATCATAATTAAAAGTAATCGCAGAAATTGTCTTTCTGTGCATAAGAGAGGAAACTTCAAAAAGAGTTGAATTTTTCTGACTTTTTTTAGTTTTTTTATTATAGATTGCCGAATAAATCGTCTCAAAATACGTTGTGCCAGATTTAGAAGGGGCTTGATTTAAAACTTTCTGAACTAAAAGCGCCTTAGAATAACTCGAGTCGCCGACGTAGGATATTACATCGCTCTGGTTGGTAATAAACGGCCGCAAATAATGCATCATATGGCGCAACATTCTAGACCAAGAAAGAGATCCATAGGACAAGGAAACGCCATTCCCTAAAAGTAAGAGTGACTTTCCACCAAGTGATTTCTTCAGTTCTTCTTCGCCTTTTTCCTGATAACGAGCAAATTGTTTCTCATCCACAGGCCCAATAGACTCGATTATGGCCTCAAAAGGGGTCTTCCTTAGGATCGAAGGCGTTTCGATATAGATGTTATTGTTTTTTACTCTCAAAGGATTTTCGTTTAGGCTATAGAAATTACGCAAAAGCATATACGCTTGGACCGAAGCATATTTGCCATACTTTTTGATAAAATCACGTCCAACAACAAGAAAAGAAATACTGTTGCTAGACAATTTTCTTTGGTATTCAGCCACCTGTTTCTCGTCGCAAAGGGTTACAAAAACGAGCGAAGCTTCTTTCGATAATCGAATGCGCTGGAGAAATCTTTCGTAATGGAGACGAATCGACCCAAAATCAACTGTTCCCATAATCTCAACAAAAGCGGCTGAGTTCGTTCCTAGTTCTGGAAGCGGTTGGGGTAAATAGCCATCAGGAGATGGACTATTGGAAGCCCCGGGATACCACCGTGTTTGCAATGCGCTTTGATAAACAAACCCATGCCTATGACATAATTCGCTAAGAACCTCATCAATAAATTGTTCAAAAAATGCCGCGCGGGAAGGCGAATAGGTTTTCTTATTGCCACCATCCATATCTTTCTAGTTGTTATCCCCCATTAACGAATTCACGAAAGAAATATCATCAAAACGTTCGCTTATTACAAAACATGAACTGACAAATTAAACGCAGCATCAAACCCTTTTTGCGAATTGGACCATTTTTGTATCGCCTTTTATCTCTTTGAGGGAAATGAGCGCGCTAAAAAAGACTTAGTTCGTTTTCTTTCTTTTTGGATCAGCTTGGGAAGAAGTCGTTTCCGACAAACTGCCTAGCTGATTGCGTATCTGATCAATGGAGACGCTAGAGGAATTGGGAACCCCGCCATATAAGCCCCTCAAATAGCGACCCATGATGTCTGTCTTTTCCTGAATTCGACTTGATGAAACGCCATCAATTGAATAAAAGGACTCCGACCCGCCGCTTTCAAAATTGAAAAGATAAATATTTTTTGGTGACACGTCCCTCATGAGCAAAGTGTTGTGCGTCGTTACGATTAATTGTCCTTTGACTTCTCCACAAACAGAAGCGAACAATTTCGACATTAAAATATCGTGAATTCCGGTATCAATTTCGTCAATTATCACGGTCATTCCGCATACAGCGGCATACAAAAAGAAAAACAAAGAAACAATACGTTTCGTTCCTGTTGATTCCTCATTGAACGGAACGTTGATGATGGTCCCGTCTGCTCCGATTTCTTCAAAGACTAGACAACTTTTTTTATCTTCTTCAGATTTCTGATAGTGCACACCTTTAATCCGCGAATATAGGCTTGGAAGAAAAAGACGCAAAGCCTTTTCCGTTTTTGCAATTAAGCGTTGATTTTTGCTTGAAATATCGGTTTCCGAAGGATCGGTGAGCAGCCCGAGAGAACTCTCAAAATAGCGTTTTCCCAAATCCTCATCATTTTTGCGAAGGACAAGCGAATTAAAGAAACGAAAGACATCAAGCAAAGATTGATCAAACGAAGAGTTGATATACCCCGCAACAGAATCATCCAAAAACGAAGCGAATAATGCAAAAAACGAATGAAGCCCAAACTTTTGTGCGACTTCGGAAATTAACTTTTTAAGAGCGTCTTTCCCGATAAAAACCCGCTCATTGAAATAATCATTTGCATGGTTGTTTCTAAAAATCTCAAAAACAGGCACAATTCGCTCGCTTACTTGAAAAGAAAGGGATTCGTGTTCGAGAAATTGGTCGCCATATTCTAAGGAATAAATACCGTTTTTCCCGTCAAGAGAAAATGAAAAATCTATTTTCATCGGCTTTTTCTCAGAGCCAATTCTCTTATAACTAGAAATCAAATCTTGGGAACAGCGAATGGTTCCAGAAGAAAACGCCTTGAGAAGACTAGGAGAAATATCAGAATTTTTTTTGAGTGAATCAAAAAAAGAACGAAATCGAGTATCAATAATTATCGTATTAAGCGAATGCCACAAAAAGCTAAAGGTATCAATAAACGACGATTTCCCGGAACCATTTTCACCATAAATCAAAACTACTTTTTTTGCTTCGTTATTCGGATTAAGAAAAGAAAAGGTCATAGCCGAAAAAAGACGAAAATTTTCTACATGGATTTTTTGAAAGAGGCCTACTGGTTGTTTCATTTGCTTTTCTCAAAACGATGTACGCGATACAAATATTAGCGTTCATCTCCACGAAAGTCAATATAAATATATTTTTTGTATAATTTTTATACATTTTTAATAATTAACTTTCTATTTATCATATAGTTTGATAATATATAAAAAGCCACCAAGAGATGGTGGCTCACACAAACCATTCTTATCGTAAGCCAAAACGAAATGAAGTGCAATTGTCAACCATCTCTGTGAGCAGAAAGGGCCCGAAAGGGTATAAATTAATGATAAAAGTACATAACTTAAGAGGAACGTCAAGTTCCGATAAGCCTGATGGTTACGATTCCTGGCTTGATTACTGGGAAAAGAAAACCGGCAGAAAAAACCCACAATGTGCCTATCACCGTAACGGTGAATCGGCTGATGTTGGCGCACATGTCCAAAAGGACAGCATGAGCGACAGACGATGGTACATCGTTCCGGTTTGCTACTGGGTGAATAACCAGCACGGAATGTCGTTCTCAGTTGATGAAGACGACTTGGTGCTCGAAAACGACGACTAAGCGAAAGCGATGAAGATGGGCGATGGCGCGCCCATCTTTTTTGATACCCCAAGACTCATTGGGGAATCAATAATATCTCCTAAATCCTGCCGGAAAAGGACTTCTTAACGAAACCACCTTTCGGATGCCTACATCGGATCTAGCACAAATGACATTCGGGGGCAGGAAAAGAAATCTTCGATGTTTAGTTAGCTTAGAAATGGCGCATTTGGAAAATACGGGCGAACGGCTTCCCCTATCCGAGAGCCAGGGGCGTCTTTCTTTGGGAAGGCAGGGCGGAGGTCCGTCTTTATGCGGAGCGGAACCAGCGAACCTCTTATCCCCGTATCTCTTTTCTCGCCAGCCTGTTGATGGCTGTTGGAGGATCGAGTCCTTCAGCCGGAGTGTCCCCGCTCCATCGCGTTATGATATTAAAAACTGCTCAGTGATTTAGGTTCAGCAAAACAGAAAGTTCTATTCGTCAAAAAATCCAGCAAAAACGATGCAACAAATTTCAAGAATACCTAACTTTCTATTTTTCGTTATGGTAAATTGCCGAGACATATCCTGCGTCATCGACCCCAAAGGTGACAGATCGCTCGTCATTGAACCCGCAAATTCTGAAAAGAGTAGACCCGTCTAAATCAGAGTATAAATTGATGTCCAGTTTCCGCATCATTAATCGGTTCAACAAATAGAGGCCACAAATCGCGAATAGCGCATTCTTTAGATTGGCTTTCTGATAATTAAGTCCCGAAGTTCTCTCATGTTTGACTCGGTTGTAGTCTGACCACCAAGAAGGGGTTTTACATCCCGCTTTTAACACGTAGCGGTTCTTCCCACTGGCGTCCGGCACCATCTCAAGACCCCATCCCTCAAAAGGTACGATTTCTTCTTTCGTTTTTTTAAAAAGCACTTTTGTCGCCGTTAATTCAGGAAAAACAAGTAAAAGATAATAACCCCATTTTAAAATTCCATCGGTTTTGCCAAAATCAACTCCCGAAAAGTGATTGCCAATTTCTTTTCCAATCACATCGATTTCACTGCAGGCCATTTGCAGCAAGGCTAAATATTCCGTTGAAAATGTTTTGCCATTTTCTTTATCGAATGAAACAAATTTCTCCGTTTGTGCTAAACGATCCTCCAACGCCAAATAATAAGACCAGTAAAACTGCTTATATCTATCGATGTATTGTTCATTATTTAAATTGTTATCCATAAGTTCTCCTGATGGTTTTCATTAGTCTAACACGTCAAGCACGAACCCGCCCACGATCCAGGATGTGCCTTTCCTTGGGGAGAGAAGGCGAAACATAATTCTTTGGTGGAGGCAACCGTCTCCTTAGGACGATATCCTGTTTCTCTATCCCAAGAAAACATCCAAGATGTGATTCTAATAGTCCATGATTACCACTCAGAGCATAACGGATACCATCGAAGAAGGGAAAGCCGCCGCCTAAGCGGATTTCTCTTATTCCCCCGTATCTCTTTTCTCGCCAGCCTATTGATGGCTATTGGAGGATCGAGTCCTTCAGCCGGAGTGTCCCCCCTCCATCGCGCCATGGGCGCGAAGTTCAAAAGGCAGGGCGGATTGAAATATCCCGCTTTAGGGCATGAGACCACCGCCCCTTTTTTGTACTTCCACATCCAGAAACGTTTGGGAACGCTATTATCTATGCTGAAAAGAGGAATAAACTATGCCAATTTTTCAAGAATACCCCGACCACGAAGGAATGATGAAGTTCATCATTTCTGCTTTGTTTGCCGCTGCTTATTTCGCTTTGGACAAATTAGGGACATCCNCTTATNCTTGGCAAGCCGTATCTGATCCCAACACTTGGATCAANTCCTTNGTCACCACCGCCATGCTCTATTGCACATTTGATGCATTTACAGAGGTTTTTCTAAAACGTCACAAAGATGCAAAGCCTTTTTTGGCCATCCTCTCATTTGCGATATCNACCATTTTTTCAAGTGCTCGAACATTTTCTTTGAATTCGGAAACCACCCCAATTAAAGAAGGCGTGATTTGTCTCCTTTTCTTCTTCGATTTTCTCAGCGTCATAGTCTTGGAATTACTCGGATTCAACTATGGATACCTCAAACATGAAAATGAAATAGTTCAAACCGGAAAAAACTATCAGCGGGTATTGAATATTTTGCCCGATGCNGAATTGGACGCGTTTATTTCCGAATACAACCGCATCGTGTCAAATCCCGAATTCTTCGCTGAATTAATGCCTGGTGCCCGATATGATCTCTACGTCCAATTGCTAAAAGATGCTTTGCAAGAAAGAGAAAGAAGAAGAAACAACAAAAATTGTCAATTCGGTAATCAAAAAACGGCCACTAAAAGTAATCCATGAGCTGAAAAAATGAACGCAGTTCCATCAAGCGAAACCGCGTTGAGTCCGACAAACCCCTTGGAATTATGATTTTTTCCCTCCTACCAAGAGGCAGAAATCCACAAGAACATGAAGGCATTCCAATTAGGAGTCAAAGTTAAAGTGGTACTTCGTTCTTTCGTAATAAGAGGGAAACGCCCCCAAGGATATTTACCCCCTGGCGAGCGGATCCTCTTCTTTTCTTATCCCCAAACCCCTATTCCGCGAGCCAGGGGGTATCTTTCTTTGGGAAGGGAGGACGGAGGCCCGTCTTTATGTGGAACGGAACCAGCGAACCTCTTATCCCCCTGTATCTCTTTTCTCGTCCGCCTATTGATGGCTCTTGAAGGATCGAGTCCTTCAGCCGGAGTGTCCCCCTTCCATCACGCCATGGGCGTGAAGTTCAAAAGGCGGGGCGGATTGGCATATCCCGCTTTAGGGTATGAGGCCACCGCCCTTCTTTTTTTGCCCTCTACTTCCAGAACGTGGAATCCGCTCGTAGCACCCCAGCCTATATCGAGGTGGTCCCCTGGTAAAGAGGCCTCTTCTCTTCTTCAAGGCTGGAAGGTCAAAGCCAATGATGTTTTCCTTTCGGCGAGCAGGGCCCCTCTATCCCCGTTAATTCCTTCGCACCCCCAGCCCGCGAGCCACGGGGTGTTTTTGATAGAAGCCAAAACGGCTTCAAAAGATCCTAAGCGATTCTTACCCGCCATCCGTAAGGATCATCAAGCTGGCCTTCTTGAATGCCAGTCAACGTGTCAAAGAGCCATCGGGATATCGGACCGGTCTTGCCACCACCTATAACGATCCTTTCGCCTTTGTAGCCATAGGACCCGATCGGGGAGATGACCGCGGCGGTCCCTGTGCCAAAGGANGACAGCAGGGATGACGATATCATCGAATGGTCAAGCGGCGATGGGCTCTTCCCCCTGTATATCGCCCCGTCGCTCCCCTTGTATATCGGTATTATGACCTCGCGCACCTCGATGTGGGCGGCGGCCCTTTTGATGAGGTAGGTCCTCTCGTCGCGTATCTTCTTCAGGGTGAGGGAGGGGTTGCTCAGCAGCAGGGATTCGGCGACGTCGACGGTGATGGGCTCGTTCTTCGCGGCCAACGAGGAAAGGTAATCGCCCCCGAAGTTGGGCGATCCCTTTGACCTGCCAGGCTTTTTCTTGGGCGACGCGGAAAAGGGGACGCCATGCTGGCTTCTGCGGGCCGAGGCGAGATCGCTGTAGGCCTTCCCGGCGTTGTCGGATTTCGAGAAGAACCGCTCCAGGTTGTATTTCCTCACGATCCACTTCTCGCTCATGAGGGCCTTCTCGTAGGCCCTTATCTTCCTCTCGGAGGCGGCTATCTTGGATTCCGCCTCCCTCAGTTTGGCCTCTCTGGATGCCGACTCAAGCCTCTTGTCAGCCAGCTCGCGCTGCAGAGAAAGGACGTAATCGCGTTCCTCTTCGGTCAGTTTTGACAGGTCGATCGATGGCTCTTTTCCCATGCCAAAAGTATAGCATTTATCGATGATTTTATCAATGAAAACATCAGTTTTTATCGAGCTTTTTCTCAATAATATCTGTAGTGGGTTTTCTTACCGCCGGATTCGATCCTCGCGACTAGGGAGACGCCTTCTATTATGTAGGCGATCTCCTCCTTGGTGAGCTCCGACTCTTCGCCCTCCGAGGGGTATTGGAACCTCCCTTTGAAGAGCTTCTTCTGGTATAGCCAGCAGGCATGCTCCTCCGTCTCTATGATCTTGATCGCCGACATGGATTTGCTGGCGAAGACGTAGAGGCAATGGGGCTTGGGCTCGCCGATGAGCTTCCGAAGGCCGTACATCCCCAGCCTGAAATCGGTCTTGCCGGGATAAAGATAGATATGCTCGACGCTTCCTATGTCTATCATCGCCTTATCGCCTCGATTATGGCTTTCACCCCAGACGAGTCGGTGGATACCTCCACCCCGTTGATCCTCAGGGTGATGGTCTCCGCGGATCCGGCCAGGGGGCGTTTGACCTCGGGCGTCACATCGACGAAGACGGCCTTCGACGGCTCGGCCGGAAGCATGCCTGGGGACCTCGATTTCCTCACCCATGACCAAAGGGTGCTCCGGTTGACCCCGATCTCATCGGCCAGATTCCTTAGGCTGATTCCCCCTGCCTCGTACCTAGCTATCGCGTTCAGCTTGATTGAGACGTCGTATGTTCTGTATTTCTCGGGCCAGGTCTTTTCCATGCCGGAATGGTAGCCGAGGAAAAGATAAATAGAAAGGATGCTTATCTTTCTAGCTCACTGATCTCTACGTCCAATTGCTAAAAGATGCTTTGCAAGAAAGAGAAAGAAGAAGAAACAACAAAAATTGTCAATTCGGTAATCAAAAAAACGGCCACTAAAAGTAATCCATGAACTGGCAAGCTAAATGCAGTTTCATCTAGCGAAACCGCTTTTAGCCCGACAAACCCCTTGGAATTATGATTTTTTCCGTCCTACCAAGAGACAGAAATCCACAAGAACATGGAGGCATTCTAATTAGAGGTCAAAGTTATAGCGGTACGTCGTTCTTTCGTCAGAAGGAAACGCTCCTCAATGATATTTACCCCCTGGCGAGCGGATTTCCTTCTTTTCTTATCCCCAGCCCTTATCGGCGAGCCGGGGGGTATCTTTCTTTGGGAAGGGAGGACGGAGGTCCGTCTTTATGCGGAACGGAACCAGCGAACTTCTTATCTCGTGGTATCTCTTTTCTCGCCAGCCTATTGATGGCTGTTGAATGATCGAGTCCTTCAGTCAGAGTGTCCCCCTTTTATCGCGCCATGGGCGCGAAGTTCAAAAGGGATGGCGGATTGATCTATCCCGCTTTAGGGTATGAGGCCACCGCCCTTCTTTATTTGCCCTCTACTTCCCGAACGTGGAATGCGCTCGTACCACCCCAGCCTATTTAAGAGGCGGTCCCCCTGGTAAAGAGGCCTCTTCTCTTCTTCAAGGATGGAAGGCACAAGTCCATGCTGTTTTCCTTTCCTCGAGCAGGCCCCATCCAAACTCCTGGCGCCCCTCACCCGCCCCCAGCCCGCGAGCCACGGGGTGTTTTTCGATAGAAATCAAACAACTTAATAAAGATCCTAAGCGATTCTTACCCGCCATCCGTAAGGATCGCCGAGCCGGCCTTCCTGGATGCCGGTCAAGGTGTCAAAGAGCCATCGGGAAATCGGCCCGGTCTTGCCATCGCCGATCACGATCCTTTCGCCTTCGTAGCCATAGGACCCGATCGGGGAGATGACCGCAGCGGTCCCCGTGCCGAAGGATTCGAGCAGCTCGCCTTTCCTGAGCCTGGAGATCATCTCGTCCACCCCTAAGGGGCGGACGCTGACCTTATAGCCCCTGTCTTTCAGAAGGGCGATGCAGGAATCCCTCGTGACGCCGGGGAGCACGGACCCGGCGCAGGGCGAGGTCACGATCTCGTCCTTGAAGGCGAAGAAGACGTTCATCGTCCCCACCTCTTCGATGTATCTCCGCCGGACGCCGTCGAGCCAGAGCACCTGGTCGTAGCCTTCCTTCTTGGCCTCGCTCTGCGCCAGGATGCTCCCGGCGTAGTTGCCCCCGCATTTGATCCCGCCCGTCCCGCCGAGGACGGCCCGGACATAGTTCTCCTCGATCTTGATCGAAACCGGAGAAAGGCCTTTTTCGTAATAGTTCCCCACCGGCGAGAGAATAATCACAAAGGAATATTTCGAAGAAGGATGCACTCCCACCGCCGTTTCCGTGGCGTAGCAAAAGGGGCGGATGTAAAGTGAAGAGAGCTTCCCCGTCGGGATCCAATCGCGATCCACTAAGACCAATTCTTTGACGGCTTGGACAAAATCTTCTTCGGGAATCTCAGGCATGCATAGGCGTTCGTTAGAATGACGAAAACGTTTGGCGTTCATCTCAGGACGGAAAAGGAATATCTCTCCTTTGTCGCTTTTATACGCTTTCAGACCCTCGAACGTCTCCTGGGCATAATGAAGCACCATGGTCGCTGGATCAATCGTAATAGGCGCATAAGGAACGATGCGTGGATTCCGCCACTGCCCGTCAAAATAATCCATGAGGAACATATGATCGGTAAAAATCTTGCCGAACCCTAGCGGAGCGCCCTCGATCGGTTTCTCCTTGGCCTTGCCGCCATAGACGTACTCAATCTCCAACATAAAGTGTAAACCCCCTAATTCGATTAGGAAGTATACGCCAATAACGTCAATTAATACTGTTTATTTTCATCGATGCAAGCGACGGCATCAAGGAAAAAGGGAAATCGAATGAGACCACTTTCGCTATAGCTTCAGAGGGAGGATTCTTTATCTACTACCCATTCCTGAGAAACAGCGAAGGTGTGATGGATTCTCTGGTGATTGTCTCCTCGGCGAGCAGACCCCACCCTGTTCAAAAAGAACCCCCTACTACCCCCCGCCCGCGAGCCACGCCTCTTTTAATTTAAAAAGAGAAAGGCCTACTCAATTTTGGTGAAGCCAACAAGCTTCTTGAAAGAGGCAGCGTCGTTTGTCTATCCCAAGGAAACACCTAAGATGTTATTATATTAGCCAATGATCACCGCTGAGGGCATAACGTATCAGATCGAAGAGGGAAAAACCGCCGCCTGCGAGGATTTCTCCTTTAGTTCGGGAATCAATTACCTGAACTACCAGAAGAAGGACATCTATGACGTCCTTTCCTTTTCGTTCTCGTCATTAACCGAAGGCTCGTTTGCCGTAGATGGCGTGTCCATCCAGCCCAGCGGGTTCGTCGGAGGATCGGCGAAGGTGATTAAGCTCGATGTCAATAAACTCGGTTCACTCACCCTTGTTTGCTTTTACTCCGGAGCTCCAGAAGAACAAGATAAAGCCTATCAAAAACTCGTCGGTGAGCTTCAAGCCTTGAAGTTCAAAGCCACAACCACTGAAAGTCAAAAAGACAAACTCTTCCTTTTAAAGAGTGTTTTATCTTTAAACCCCATCTCCTATATCCTTTTAGATCTAAGCAATGCTCTTAATGAGAAGAACCGCTCGGCATGGGAAGAGACTTTATCCCAGACCAATTGCCCCGTCTTTATTCTTTTAAAGCCCTTTGAGAAAGGCGCTACGACGAAATCCGGAACCAAGGATTGGAAATCTATCCTGACGCTCCCTTATCGCATTCCAATGGCTTTGGTAGCCTTCTTGTCGCTCTTTGTGATGTTCTATGGCCGCTCCCAGCAAATTAAAGGATCCTCCTTGGGCACATTGCTTATTGTCCTAGGCTGGCTTCTTGTTGCCGGCGATATCGTTCTTTTGGTGTTCTTTGATCAAAAGAGAATCCAAGCCAAGACCACACGGAACGCTCTGACTTCTTGCGAACTTTGGTCGGCAGCGTTTAACGCCTTCGGTGCCCTACTTGCATTAGGCGGAAGTTGGCTTCTCTCAGAGAAGATGACTCTTCTTTCTAAAGGCTTATTCCAAGGCTCATCCTTGGCGATGGCCATTCTCATGACATCACTCTTGCTCTTATGCCCTCTTCTTGTAGGACATATCATCTTTTCATATCGTTTGCATTCTACGAAAAAAGAAAGCCCAGCCCCTTCTTCCGAGTTGAAGTAGCTCCCCGCTCTTGTAATTGAGTCCTCTTTATGAGGACCTTTTCTTTTTTTCGGCGAGCGGGGCCCCGCCAAATCTCTTCAATCCCCTACCACCCCAGCCCGCGAGCCACCTGCCTTTTGCGTTTTTGACATAGAAAAGCAGGAAAAGAAAAACCTGATCAAGAAAAACGACGACTAAGTTAAGAAGATTACGATGATTTTTACGCTAGACATAACGCTACATTCCACGATATGCCTATTTCAATGTCCATTTCGAAGTTTCTTTAAACAAAAAAATAATGCGCAATTATCTTGAACAATTGGAATGGACGCAAACATGAAGCCGCTTAATCTTTGCCAGCCTCAAAAAACAATGTCATCAGGATGCGTTTCTATTCCCAAGAGACCACCCAAAAGCTTCTTTCATCATTTGCCATGAGTGAGCAAATTCGTTGGAGAGGACCATCCCAGCAAAGTCTCTCCTCTCTCGGTAAGCGAGCCCCGCGCTCCTTCTAATAATCCATCCACGCCGCTCAAGACTACAAGCCAAATACGATTTTAGTACAAATCTTCATGGGGGTCAAAATAGCTGTCGACTCAATTCTTGCTTCCCTTCAAAAAATTAAATATCAAAAACCGATTCGTTTCTCCTTTTTGTTAACTAGGTTAACTCGTTGCGATAATTTATTATTTGCCTAAATAACGATAAAAACTGGAAATGTTTATCTTTGCTGACTAGTATATGATA
>JGI20225J20221_1002980_pt1 | contig 20720 bp, 10 predicted proteins | sample BioMet4_FD_20221 | JGI IMG/M metagenome (IMG submission 20221)
AATGTCAAATGGGATGCTACCTTATGGATGGCAAGGACGAATATTCAGATGAAAGAGTGGGAAAAAGCAAGCGCTTTTCTCGAAAATATTCAGAGCAAAATGGATAAAGAATCTATCCCATTAAATGTGCAGAAGCTTTTTCCTCTTATTTATGCCGAGTATTACCTTAACCAGCAAAAACTGAAGGATGCAATTCCTTTTCTTAGCCGTGGAATAGAGCTTAACACCAACCATCAGTTAGTTACAAGGCTCAAATTTATTCTTGCCCAGGTTTATCAGCAAACAGGAAGTGAAAAGAGTGCATCTCAGTTGTATGCTCAGGTTATTAAAAGAAATCCTTCGTACGAAATGGCTTTCAATGCAAAAATTAATCTTGCAAAAACCTTTGATAAAAGTTCGGGCGACAGCCGGTCGCTGATGAAAGAATTGAAAAAGATGCTGAAGGATCCCAAAAATAAAGATTTCCGCGACCAGATTTATTATGCTCTTTCCGAAATTGCCTTAAAAGATAAAAATGATACGCTGAATATTTATTATCTGAAACTCTCGGTTAGTTCGAGTACTACCAATACTTATCAAAAAGCAACGTCGGCATTACAATTAGCCGATACTTATTTTGCCAAATCCGATTATCAGCCGTCTCAGATTTATTATGATACCTGTATGCAGGTTCTTCCAACCGATTTCCCCAATTATAAACTTATCGAAAGCAAAGCGAATGTTTTAACTAATCTTATTGAAAATCTCAAAGTCGTACAACTACAGGACAGCTTGCAACGTCTGGCTAAAATGTCGGAAATGGATCGCGGGCTCATTGTCAGCAAGATTATTCAAAATGTAATTAAGGAAGAAGAACGGAAACAAGAAGAAGACAAACTCAGGGCTTCTATGCCAACGTTAGGACAATTGCAGGGTGACCAAGGTTCTACTACAAAAACAGGAAGCTGGTATTTTTATAACCCACAGGCCATAAGTTTAGGATTTAGCGAATTTATTAAAAAATGGGGAAGACGTACGCTCGAGGATAACTGGCGATTGAGCAATAAACGGATGGTTATTACCGAGAATAAACCAACCGATACTACGACTTCAACCGATAGCACTCTTGCCAAATCGGATAGTGCAAAAGCTATCTCCACCGATCCGAAGAACCCGAAAACGTATTTGCAAAATATACCGCTTACTCCCGAACAGATTGCTGCTTCGGATGCTAAGATTGCCGATGCTATGTATAATCTTGGTTTTATCTATCTGGAGGGTTTAATGGATACCACCAAATCGATTCAAACCTTTGAAAATTATCTTCAACGTTTTCCCAATCACAAAGAGCGGCTAAAAGTATACTACCAGCTTTACAAAATTTATACGGCTAATAAAAACAATGCTAAAGCGGATGAATACAAAAACCAGATATTAACCGGATTCCCCGATAGTGATTATGCTAAACTCATTACCGATCCCGATTATTATTTGGAACTGATGGCTGTTAAAGAACGGGCCGACGCCCGCTATGCCGAAGCATTTGGCGAATTTAAAATGGGACATTACAACTTAGCAATAATCTATTGCAACGATGCCATACAAACATTGCTTGATAAAAAACTAACTCCCAAATTTGAAATGCTGAAGGCTTTGGCCATAGGAAAAACACAAAATACAGATTCGCTGGTTGTCGCTTTACGATACATTACGGCTAAATATCCCGATAGCGAGGTTTTTTCTTTCGCCAAAAACATGCTCGATCATTATGCAAAGCCAGTGGCTGCGGTGGCGCCCGAACAGGCAAAACAGCAGGCGGCGGCAGCTCAAACCGAGAAAATGGCCGAATCGCTGTATGCTTTTAAACCCGAAGCCGGTCATTTTTATATATTGCTAATCAATTCGGCTAATGTTAATTTAAATGTTACCAAAACCAAGATATCCGATTACAACAGCAAATATAACAGCCTCGATAATTTGATTATTAATAGCGTGGTTCTTGATAATACCTGGCAGATGATTTCTGTAAGTAACTTTTCCGATATGAAAAAAACGCTCGATTATTATAACGGAATCCGGATTAACGATTATGTCTTTTCGAAAATGCAGCCCGACGATTTTCGCCAGTTTATCATATCGTCCGATAACTATCCGATATTTTATAAGAACAAAGACATCGAAACGTACTTGAAATTTTTTGATAAATATTATATCAAAAATCAAAAGCAATAAGGTTTTAGCAAATGATTAGCTAATTTTTAGCCCGGATTGGCAAATTTTATTTTTTTTGTGTTGCAGTTAATTGTTTTTACTATTTTTGTTTTGTTTTAAAAATAAACTGTCATGGCAAAAAATCCACTTCCCGAGCAACCTTCAATCAATCTTATTGGCAGCGGCACCGATATTAAAGGGAATATCAATTCAAATGGCGATATACGTATTGACGGAACGCTTGTTGGTTCTATTGTTTCTACCGGTAGAGTAGTCGTTGGGTCCACAGGAAATGTGGATGGCGACATCACCTGCCAGAATGCCGATTTTTCGGGTATTGTAAAGGCAAAAGTCATCGTGTCGGAATTGCTGTCGCTTAAAGCAACTTCTGATTTTACAGGTGATGTTATAACTAATAAATTAGCCATAGAGCCAGGTGCTAAATTTTCGGGCGCTTGCCGCATGGAAGACCCTGGACTGATCCACAGGAGAACTATTGAGGATGAAACCGGACAAACAGGGCAGGAAACTGCTCGATAACTACGCCAGGTATTCGAGCATCGCCTTGCAGATGGCTGTTATTATCGGTCTGGGCGTTTTTGGAGGCGTGCAACTCGATAAATGGATAAATATATCTTTTCCCCTATGTACAGTTATCCTGTCGTTAGCTTCGGTAGTGTTAGCTATTTATTATGTAGTAAAAGACCTGATAGGTAAAAAATAATTCGCATAAAAATCAAAACTTAAAATGATATACGGATGAAGCTATCCTTTCTTCAGTTCCTTCGCAGCCTGGCTGTTTTTACCATAATTATTGCCCTTGTAGGCTGTGTTGTTATTTATTTTCTTCCCGATAATTATATCAGTCCGGTAATACCATATCTTTTCTTATTCTTTTTTGTGGTAACGCTTTTAGTCCATTTTATTTTACTAAAAGCTACCGGAAAACAATTTGCTAAATTTGTTCCCTATTTTATGCTTGCCACCACACTGAAGCTGTTTCTTTATGCGGTGGTTCTGCTCCTGTATGCATTCACCCACCGTGCAGATGCTATCAACTTTATCATCTCATTTTTTATACTCTATCTGTTGTTTACTGCCTTTGAAACCATCATCTTGTTGCGAAACGGGAAATAATTACAGATGCCGTTGTGTTTTGATAAGCTGTCGGAATGCGGTTTTTTTTGGAATTAATAGTTTTTAAAGTTACCGAAATTTATATTTTTGCAGCCTAATTAATAAATATGGAAATTACAGGAAAAGTTATAAAAACATTGCCTTTGCAGAGTGGCGAGGGGAGAAATGGAATCTGGAAAAAACAGGAATACGTAATAGAAACCGAAGGACAATACCCTAAAAAAATATGTTTTTCGCTATGGGGCGACAAAATTGAACAGGCACGGATTGCCGAAGGCGAACAGATTAATCTTTCCTTTGATGTGGAAAGCCGTGAATACAACGGACGCTGGTATACCGAAGTAAAAGCATGGAAAATAACCAGAACCGGCGAACAGGCTCCTCCTCCGGACCAATACAACGATATTCCGCCCGAAGATCCAAAAGATGATTTGCCTTTTTAGTTAACATCATTTTGAATTTAGCAAACAAAATAAGTTGGGATTAAATAGCAGATAATCCTACACCTTTTTACTATTCTCAGTTTTACCTGAGAGCCTCTAAGTCGAAAACCGGGTACACTCTGCCAAGTGCAAATTTACCCCGGTTTTCGGCTGTTTTTGTACCGTAATAAGAATTGACCTCCTCCCTTTTTTACGAATACTCGAAAAACCCCTACGAATACTCGAGAAATCCCTACGAATAAAAATATTTTTTTTGTTATTAAAAAAATCATTACATTTCCCGCGTGTTTTTTATGCATGTTTTATATCAAGAATATGATGCAAAATGCTGTAAAAAAACATTATAAATGGTCTTGAAAATTATTGCGACCTAATTGTATTTAAATACATAAAAAATGAAGAAATGTTGGGGTAAAGTCAGACTAATAAATTTTTTTAGGAAAACAGAGCCGGTAAACCTATTGACCGATATATAAAAAGTAAAAATCATGACAGGTCCGAGGTCGGACTGATACATAATGAAAGAAAATCAGCGTAGGTCCGAGGTTGGACTGATATATGTTTTGAGAAAATCAGCATAGGTCCGAGGTCGGACTGATACATAATGAAAGAAAAACAGAGCAGGTTCGGGGTCGGACTGATATATAATGAGAGAAAATCAGCGTAGGTATGATATCATACCAATACTTTTATGGATAGAATGAGCATGAGAATCCCGCCGGGTAGGGTTGCAGATGGGAATAATCAGGATAGAGATACCGGCAGGTGAGTGAGGAAGATAAATTTTGAGCGGGACATTTTTTATTTACTTATTTAATAATATTTTAAAAATCATCTATTATGGCACCAAATGAAAACATTACTCCTCCGGAAGGGCAGATAACCCAACCGGATGCAACCGGCAAGACAACTACCGGTAACATTCCTAATTCCGATCGGGATTTCGCCGATTTAGCTATTAACGTATCTGTAGCCTGGGAGAAGAATCCTTTGTTTACCCTGATCTGGCTTTTACAATCCGAATTTAAAATCAAGGCACAAAATTTTTCCGACCTGGTTTACCAACGCAAAANCACCGGATCGGGACGTAAGTCGCTTACTCAGGATCTTGCTTTGCTTGATAAGCAAATTGAGGACCATATCGGCTTTGTAAAACACGACCTGATGGAGAAATATGGCAGGACGGAAGCCCCAGCCTATTATCCTCAGTTTGGCATCGTACACCGTGGCAAAGAATATTTGATTCCGGAAGATCATAACCAGCGTAACGAAGCTCTTGGTATGCTCAAGGCAGCGCTGATTACCCATGGACTGGGCGGTAACAAATATGGCTCCGCTTTCTGGAACCCTATCTGNGAACAATACGACAANNTGATGAAGCAGGCCNTNGAAACCGACAGTAGCGTCTCCTCCATGGTAGGCAACAAACAACAAATGAAAGCCGAATTAAAAAGAGCGCTTAACGCCCTTATATTTATCATCAAGGCAAACTATCCCGATACCTATAAAAATGTGCTAAGGGAATGGGGATTTCAGAAGGAGAAATATTAATCAAATGCTCCCCCTGCTCCACTCCCGAGTACTCGGGAGTGGGGAGCTTAAGGAATCGGGATGAGTCGAAAATTGAAAAGTATAACAAAATGAAAAGAAAAATAAACGACCAAATCTTTCCATTGAGTTGACCAAATAACATAAAATAGCATTTTCCCTTTGTTCCCGAGTACTCGGGATTTGTGCACTTTGTGGTTAAATAATAAACAATAACAATTTTAAATATTAATGATGAAAAAACTTTACTTCTTATTCATGCTGCTTGTTGGGCTTAACTCAGTTTATTCCCAGGCAGCATTTAATTCACCGACAACCCCTATATTAACTATAGGAACAATAACCGATGCAGTACCCGGAGCTATTGTAGTACCGGTACACGCTGCTAACATCGTCAATCTGGGAGCATTTCAGTTTGCTATTGAATATGACCCTGCGATAATGACTTATACCGGTACTTCTAACTGGTATACAGGAATTGAAGCTGTTACCATTGGTAATCCACTTTCCGGTCATCTAACCTTTGTTTGGGCTTCCGATGCTCAGGAAATAAATATTCCTGACAACATTTTTTTTAATTTAAATTTTACTTACATTTCAGGTACATCAGCTGTAAACTGGAGCGATAATCCTACTCCCCGGAAGTTTGCCGATTATGACGGGAATATCTTTGTGCCAACGTATGTTAATGGTAATATTTCTGGAAATACAACCCCTCAGCCTATTCTTTCGGTAACGCCGGCTAATCAAAATGTAACATCTCCTGCCGGAACCACCAGTTTTGCCGTAACCAATACCGGTACGGGTAGCATGAGCTATTCGGCAGCCGTAACTACCGGCAGCGATTGGTTAAGTATATCAAATGGGTCTACAGGAGGGAATAATGGAATCATTGCTACAGCATATTCACAAAATAATTCATCAACTTTCCGTGTTGGAACAATAACGATTACAGCGTCGGGAGCTATTGGTAGTCCAAAGCAGGTTACGGTAACCCAGGCTGCATTTAATGCACAGGCATTTACTTTTACCCAAGAAAATTTAACCTATAACGAAAATTTTGATGCCATGGGTTACACAGGTACCACCTATCTTCCTGGATGGGTGGGTGCTCGTTTTCTTGGAACAGGTGCCATTGGTGCTACATTAGTTATGGCTGTTTCCGACGGCACGCTTAATTTGGGTAATGTTTATAATGTTGGAACAACCGACGCTACCGACAGGGCAATGGGTACGTTAGGTTCAAGTGTTACCATTCCCCGTTTTGGAGCATCTTTTTTGAATAATACGGGTACTACCATTACCCAGGTTGATTTTACCGGAGTAATGGAACAATGGCGGACGGGTAGCAATGCAGTAGTTGAAGATGTTGTCTTTAATTATAGTATTGATGCAACCGACCTGATGACTGGTACATGGCAACCCCTGACTTCTATGGATTTGGTCGAAAAACAAACCGGTAGTACCGTAGCAGCAGCTCTTAACGGCAATTTACGTGAAAACCAGACGGTAATTTCCGGAACGATTACCGGCTTGACTTGGTTCCCGAATACTACCTTATGGATTAGCTGGACTGATAATAATGATATGGGAAGTGATGGAATGTATGCTATTGATGATTTCCACATGACGGTAACCACTGGTGGGCTTACACCCGATCCTGAACCTACCAATTATTCTACCGATTTTACTACAATTTCAAGTGGTTTCTCTGTTAAGCTTAACTGGACGGATGCTATCGGAGCCCAACTACCTGCCGGTTATCTGATTAAAGCTAGTACAATCAATAACATTACCATTCCCGTTGATGGAACTCCGGTAACCGACGATATTGATTTGTCTGATGGCACGGGTGCAAAAAATATTTCTCAGGGAGTTGAAACTTACACTTTTAATAATTTACCTGAAAACAGTACCATTTATTTTAAAATTTATCCATACACCAACGCTGGTGCGTATATTAATTACAAAACCGATGGCACAGTTCCGGCTGCCAATGCTTCTACTCCATCGGTAATTCACACCCAGAATTTTGACTCTGGTTTAGCTCCCTGGACAACATATAGCATAATAGGCGATCAGGTTTGGACTTTGGATACCCTGCATGGCGTGGGTGGTAGTAAATGTATGAAAATGACCGGATATTTAGGAGGAGCTAGTTTTGACAATGAAGACTGGCTGATTTCTTCACCTATTAATCTTTCCGGTTTTATTAATACCAGTTTAAACTTTCAGACCGCAATGAATTACGGTGCAGATACCACAACCTGGTTCTCTGCCTTGGTTTCTACAAATTATACTGGAAGTGGCGATCCCAACAATGCTACCTGGATCCCATTAGCAGCTACCTTGTCACCAGGTAACTGGGCATGGACTTCCTCGGGTATCATTGATATTTCTGCTTTGAGCGGAAAAACATTCTATCTTGCTTTTAAATATACCTGTAATGCAACTAATGCCCGCACATGGGAAATGGATAATGTGATGATAATGGGTGTCCCTGATAATTCTCCAACACTTTCCATTGCAACTTTAGATATAGTCGAACCAGGCACAATTATAGTTCCTGTTAATGCCAGTAACATTACCAACATGGGTTCATTCCAGTTCACTATTAATTATGATCCTTCCAAATTAACATTTAATGGCATATCCAATTGGTATTCCGGAATTAATGCAGTAACCGTTGGTAATCCATCACCCGGAAAGATTACATGTGTATGGGCAGCCGAAGATTACGGTATTTTTATTACTAACAATACTTTCTTTGAAATGAATTTTACCGCTTCTGGTTCTTCTGCATTGAATTGGAATGATAATCCTACTCCGCGTGAATTTGGCGATTTTAACGGGAATATTTTTGTTCCGGTATATAATAATGGCGGCGTTAATCTTATACTTCCGCCACAGCCCATTTTATCCGTAACGCCGGCTAATCAAAATGTAACATCTCCTGCCGGAACCACCAGTTTTGCCGTAACCAATACCGGTACGGGTAGCATGAGCTATTCGGCAGCCGTAACTACCGGCAGCGATTGGTTAAGTATATCAAATGGGTCTACAGGAGGGAATAATGGAATCATTGTTACAGCATATTCACAAAATAATTCATCAACTTCTCGTGTTGGAACAATAACGATTACAGCGCCGGGAGCTATTGGAAGCCCCCAGCAGGTTACAGTTACCCAGGCTGCGGCTCCACCACCATCACCCGAACTTACTATCGGAACGGTGAATACTAATTCCGGAACAGTTATCGTACCGGTAACTGTTCAGAATTTGATAAATCTGGGTTCATTCCAGTTTTCCATTTCGTATGATGTTAGCAAATTAACGTATATAAAGGATACTAACTGGTACGCTGGGATCACTGACGTTACAATCAATTCTTCCATCCCGGGAAAAGTTTCATTCGTTTGGGCTGCTAATACACCAGTAACCATTCTGGATAATACTTTTTTTGAACTAAAATTCGCTACCAATGCAGCCGGAACTTCAATCATTGCCTGGACAGACAACCCAACTCCACGTGAATTTGCTGATTGGGATGGAAATAATTTTGAACCTGTCTATGAAAACGGTTCAGTTAATTGTGCAATTGCACCCCAACATTTCGTTTTTGAAGGTGGTAATCCTGCCGATCCTGTGTGGACTATCTATTTATCGGATGCCATATTAAATGGAATTGATCTTCAGCCCATGGATGAAATAGCCATTTTCGATGGTGAAACGATGGTTGGCTCGTTGAGGCTAACGGAAGTACTGACCCCGGCAACCTGGTCGAGCCATTACATCACAGCTTTTCAAACCCTAACCAATGGAGCAGGGTATGTTCCGGGTCATCCTTTTACATTTAAATGTTGGGATGTCAGCACTCAGGAAGAAATAAGTTATGTAAATACCAACTTGACCGATCCCTATGGCGACGCATATACCGGAAATGTATTCCCGTCAGAAGATGGTCAATACAGTATTGCTTATTTAAGTTTTCTTTCTATTGTTACACAATGGTACAGTTTAAATACCGGCTATCAGTTTATTTCATCGCATGTTGTTCCCACCAATCCTGATATGATGGTTATTTTGGATGATTTATTAGATAATAGCCTTGGGTTTGTCCGTAATTCTGGTGGTAATATGTTTCGAAAAATTGGACCAAACTGGCTGAATAATATTGGAAATTGGGTAACCGTGGAGGGGTATTTGTTTAAAATGAATGCTTCGGAAGACTTTTTAATTCAGGGAACACCAATTAATGCTCAAACTCCAATAGCCCTTTCAACAGGTTACCAGTTTATCAGTTACCTTCCGAAAAATCCAATGAGTGCCACTACGGCTTATGCAGGAATTATGAACGATAATCTGAGTTTTATCCGAAATTCGGGCGGAAATATGCTGCGCAAACTGGGACCCAACTGGGTAAACAATATCGGAAATGTTATCCCCGGTGAAGGCTATCTGGTAAAGATGAATGCACCGGCTACCCTGATTTATCCGGCAGGAACCAAGTCCGAATCAACCAAAAACAAGATAGCAATTCAACACTTCAACTTTGAAGGTGGCAATGCAGCCGACCCGGTTTATACCATTTATATTTCGGATGCAACCATTAATGGTTACAGCTTACAAGCCGGAGATGAAATCGGAGTATTCGACGGACAAACGCTGGTTGGTTCTTTGGCATTAACCCAGACGCCTACACCGGAAAATCAGACAGAAAATGCCATCCCGGTATTTGCCACCCTGAATTCCGGTGAAGGCTTTACGGCCAATCATCCGGTAAGTTTTAAGATATGGTCAGCTTCCCAAGGAATGGAATATAACGATGTCATAACTACCATGAATAATCCTTACGGAGATGCTTATACCGGGAAAGTATATCCCAATAGCGACGGTATTTACAGTATTGCTTCGTTAACGGCTACCCTGACCGGAATTAACAGCCTGAACAGGACGGAAGTGGCAGTCTATCCCAATCCCAGCAACGGAACCTTTACCCTTGAATTAATCCCAGTAAAATCACAGAATTTTGATGTAACGGTTTATAATTCGTTGGGTATAGTTGTTTATCAGCAATTGAATGTTGCCGCTAACGGTAAGTATTCCACAGAAATCAGTTCAGGCGATTTACCGGAAGGTATCTATACATTAACCGTTACCGGAAAGGATACTAACTATATTAAGAAGATTGTGATCAGAAAATAAGTTTTGGTAATCATCATCCCTGACAGGGTTCAAAACCCTGTCAGGGATATTTTAAATCAGAGTAGGTAAACCTATTGACCAATACATAAAAAGTGAAAATCAGGGCAGGTAAACCTATTTACCGATATACAAAAAGTGAAAATCAGAGCAGGTAAATATATTGACCAATACATAAAAAGTGAAAATCAGGGCAGGTAAACCTATTTACCGATATACAAAAAGTGAAAATCAGAGTAGGTAAACCTATTGACCGATACATAAAAAGTAAAAATCAGAGTAGGTAAACATATTGACCAATACACAAAAAGTGAAAATCAGGGCAGGTGAATGTACCTACTAATATATAAAAAGTGAAAACCAGAGTAGGTTAATGTACCTACCGATACATAAAAAGTGAAAATAAGAGCAGGTTAATATACCTGCCAATACATAATAAATAAAAACCGGGGCAGATAAAATGTCCTACAAAATAATTAATATGAAACGATTATTTTTTCTGATAGTTGCGCTTTCTGTCTATTCAGTTACACTGGGACAGGTTTATATTTTAAATGAGGATTTTGTTACTGCCTCCGGAACAACCCCTCCATTGGAATGGAGTAATTACAAAATAGAAGGGAGTGAAACCGATTTATGGCATTTTGACAATCCGGGCGGCAGGACAATTAATTATCCCATTACTTCCCCTTTTGCCATATTCGATAGTGATTCCATTTCNAGAGAAGGAGAGAGAGAGATCGGGCAAGGGCTGAAAATATAATTTATGTGCGGAGATGGGGAGGAGGAACACAGCGCGCTGAGTTGAAGAGCCCATTTTAATGAGTGACAAATGTATAGTGTGCAGTGAGTATTATATTGCTGGCCGCGACATACCCGGTTGACGGATGAGTCTGGTTAAGCCAACTGGAGTTATGGTTGCCATCAGACATTAATATAAGTTGCCGGGGCTTCTCAGCGAAAGGGAAACGGTAAAATGTTATACACTACGCGCTAAGGGAATTTGTCTGGATTTTCCCACCAACCTCTTCCCACGATCATCACACACGCGACGAGTGAGAATAAGCGGCCGCACGCAGGGATTCACACAGTATAGCTTATCCGGGGTAACAGCAGATACGCGGGATTGGTAATTGGGTGGCGTGGGAGACGGGGGGGAGACGGCGGTCCAGGCGATGTGGGGTAATGTTGCAGGGAAAATATCTCCCATTAAGGTTCCCTGGGAATTTTTGGGGAAGTGAACCCGTTCCCCAAGTTAAAGATTATTGGCAAAGTTTTCCCCACGGGATAGAGGATCCCAAACCCTATATATGACCTCTTATTGTTAAAGTTAAATGAGACCATCTCTTTGCGGCGCCTATACTGTTGATTGGAAAGGTAGTAATCCGGATATATTTAGTAATCGCTTTACGAATATCACAAGATGCCCGTGGCCGGATATTAAATGCGGGCCTGGGAAGTCGGTAGGTCCTGTAGTAATTCATGTTAAGGGAGCCGGGGAATCACAATGAGCAGTTTTGTGGTCAGATTTAGCCGGGTCTTCCATGAGGTTTATACGTAAGCTTTCAGCAGAAGCGGGGATAAGCACCGCAGTCCATGCTCCGGTATAATGGGTGTTATAAGACACTAAAGCATGCCATGTACATTAATTTCCAGGGGATTCGGATTGTAATGGATCTTAATGGGATTACGCTTGATAATTATTCGAAATCATATCGAACATTGAATCACTGGTTATTTTACGGATGCTATTAGCTTTAAGCGTAATAACAGGGGTCGCATGATATTGAGGAGTAGCATTCCGTCCACGTGCGCGCACTTTTATTACGGTTGTGAAGTTATCGACAATTAGCCCTGTAAAAAAGGGTATTATCAGGCAAATTTGATCCAGGCGAGGACGTGAGAGGCGGGGATTGATAAATCAAAATTATATAGTGGGGATAGGCTCGCAAATCTCGAGGGATAGTCCGTTATAGACGGGAATCATTTTAATAATTGGCCCCCGACCGGCGTACATTTTTACAATATAAGAGAATTACCGGTTTATAAGGAATAACCGGCTCAAGAACATTTTCCACGCAATAAAGGAAAATTTGGTAGAATTATAGTGATACATTGGAAGGTCGGTAAATATAACAAACTAACAATTATACTCTTTATGCAGCCAACCCAGGAATAGGAATTTATATGTGATATTGTATGGTGTACGCAATGGGGGCATTTATTTCAACAGTTTTGAACCATAGCCAATACGCGATATTTGAGGAGAAAGCATAGGATTGAGAATGCGCGGAATCGAAGCCAGAATAATATTAAGGACAATATTTTCAATATAAAGACGGCAGGATATATGCCCGCATGGATAGTGGCTGGGAACCACGGGATTTTTGTTGAACTACAATGATTATTACAGTCCGTTCCGGGCTGATCGGACGGTATGCCGATACAAATTATAACAAAACCTGCAGGAGTGGAGGCAGGTTACGGGACAGGACGGTCATTCTTTAGCCTGAGAACCCCTTATATTATACATCAGTCACTACCTTGCGATGAACCAGGTTTTATTGAATAATCAGGGCTATTCCGGTTGAAGGGATACTTTATGACATAGATTCTACCCTCAGGAATGCTACACAACCTGACCCGGGAGCCAAAGAAATAATGATCCCTGTCAGCCCGGAACTGCAGGAATTAAACCGCGATAACCCGCGCCAACCAGCCCTGTAGGGCAGGGGGTACATGAAGTGAAGGTTAATACTTCAAAAACCAGGGGGTCCGGGTATCTTAAGTTCAGTCATCATTAACTGGAAAAGTGAATGGGATTAGTACAAACCGCACCTATACCTGGGGTTCGCTACATTGCGCATTAATGGTGGTAAAATACGGAATCAAGCAACCATTGGTAGTTAGCACTTTTTTTAGCAAGCGGGCCTGTTTTTCTCTATTAGAAACACGGGGACATCGCAACCCAAACGGCTCGGGCGAGCTGCAAACCCATAACAACGACTCAACGTTTACTGAAGTCGGCTGCCATCTCTTTGTGGAGCGCATATAACGATTGGGGGGTAGTAATTCCCGGATTTCGCGACGTTCACCGATGCCTGGAGCGTATTAAAATGCGGCGGAATAATCGGCCTGTACCTTTAATGTATAAGGGAAGGAGGGAATACAAATGAATCAGTTGCTGATCAACGATTTATAGCCGGTTTTTCTTCTGGAGGTTAATACGCTAACCTTTTCATGTCAAGAAAGCGGGGATAGCACCGCCAATCATGAGGCTTTTTGCGTATACATGGTGTTATACGTCAATTTAAAAACATGCCATGTACATTAATTTCGAAGGGCGATTGATTTGAATGGAGGTAATGGATTAAGGCCCTTGATAAACCAGTACAGAATCCATATCATGAACATTTGAACACTGTATATGTCACAAATTTCAAGCGTCCCCGCTTTGGGCATTAAGATAGAACAGGGCTTCGCATGATGATATTAGCGGCTAATCCTGCTAAGCTGGAATTATATTGGTGGGAGGTTTCCTGCAAATAGCCTCGGAAGATGGTAACCCAGGAGATTGAAAAGTAACAGGAACAAACATATTTTAATCAAAATAGTATGGGAATAAGCCTGGCAAATTATTCGAAGAAATGTCATTATAAGACAGGAAATCAATTTAATAAAATGCCAAGCGGGCATTTCGCCATTCCAATCCGACAAGGAATTTGGTTATAAGTTAGATAACCGGTTGTTAGAATATTTTGGGCTCAGGCCATATATAATGAAAAATAAGGTGGATTTTTTTGCGTAAAATAAAGCCAGTGAATACGTTTTGAGTGTGATATAACAACCGATATTTATGACTGTGATGGCACCAACCAAGGAATAAGAAATTTAAAATGTAGCTATTGTAAACCAATGGGGGGGCCATTTTATTTCAACAGTTTTTTGAAACATAGCCAAATACGGATATTTGGGAGGTCCGGACAAGCAATAGGATTTGAGATTGGCCGGGATGCGTAGCGCAAGAATAATATAAAGGACCAATATTTTTTTCAATATAAAGACCGCAGCATATCCGGCATGGATTAGTGTGGCTGGCTAGACCACGGGATGATTTTTTTGTTGCGACGTACCAATGAATTATTACCAGTCCGTCGCGGTCTCGAATCGCGACGCGCTATGCCGATTACAAATTATACAAATCTGCACAAGAGTGGAGGCCAGGTATAGGCGGGACAGGACGGGTCATTCTTTAGCTTGAGAAACTCCTTTGCTCTTTTTAGTACATCAGTCACTAACCTGTTGGCGATGAACCAGGTGTTTTATTGAATTTAATCTAGGGGTAATTCCGAGTTGAATCTTATGTGGATATCTTTTGTATGAACGAGAGATGCTAGCCCTCAGGAATGGATAGCACAACCTGAACCGGAAGCGCAAAGAATATGATTCCCTGTTCAGCGCGGGAATGCAGGAATAAAACGCGGATAACCGCGCCAAACCAGCACTGTAGGACAGGGGGTACATGAAGTTGGAAGGTAAATACTTCAAAAACTCAGGCCGTCCGGCAATCTAAGTTCAGTCATCATTAACTGGAAAGTGAATGGGATAGTACAACCGCCTAATAAACCTGGTTTGGGTTAACATTGCCGCTTAAAGTGGCTAATACGCAAAGTAAAAACATTGGTAGTTTTTACAGCTTTTAGGCAAGCGGGCCTGTATTATATATGAAACGCGGACATCCCAACGCCAAACGGCTCCGGGGCGAACTGGGCAACCCATAAAACGACTCCAACTTTTTAACTGAAGAGCAGCATCTCTTGCTGGGCATATACGATGGGGGTAGTAAACCGCGGATTTTTTGCGACGTGTCACCGATTGCCGAGCGGTTACTTAAATGCGCCTGGGATTACTCGTGGTCCTGCTGAATATTTTAATTGTTAAAAAGGATGGGGAATACAATGAGCAGTTTGTGATCAACGATATAGCCGGTTCTTCTGAGGTTAATACGGTAACCTTTCAGTCAGAAAGCGGGGATAGCACCGCAGTCATGCTTTGGTATAATGGTGTTATAGTCAATTTAAAACATGCCATGTACATTAATTTCAAGGGGATTGGATTTAATGGAGGTAATGGATTAGCGCTTGATGATCATTCAAATCATATCAACATTGAACACTGTTATTTCACAAATTTCAGTCCGGCTTTGGGCATAAGAACAGGGTCGCATGATATTAGGGTATCCTCTACTGGATTTTATGGTGGAGGTTCTGCAATAGCTCTGGAAGATGGTACGCAGGAGATTGAAGTACAGAACAACATATTTAATCAAAATAGTGGGATAGCTGCAAATTATTCGAGGAATGTCATTATAGACAGGAATCAATTTAATAAATGCCAAAGCGGCATTCGCATTCAATCCACAAGGAATTTGGTTATAAGTAATAACCGGTTAGATATTTTGGCTCAGCCATATTATGAAAATAAGGGGATTTTGGTAATAAACAGTGATACGTTGAGTGTATATAACAACTATATTTATACTTATGGCACCAACCCAGGAATAGGAATTTATATGTACTATTGTACCAATGGGGGCATTTATTTCAACAGTTTGAACATAGCCAATACGGATATTGGAGGGGAAAGCATAGGATTGAAAATGCAGGATTGCATCCAGAACAATATCAAAGACAATATTTTCAATATAAAGACGGCAGGATATCCGGCATGGATAGTGGCTGGNACCACGGGATTTTTGTTGGACTACAATGATTATTACAGTCCGTCGGGGCTGATCGGACGGTATGCCGATANNAATTATACAAATCTGCAAGANTGGGGGCAAGCGGTTAATGGNGACGCCAATTCTAAAAACCTTGCCCCACTTTACGCCAGCGATACCAACCCTTTGCCATATCAAAAAGATTTAAATGGGGCAGGTATCCCCATCGGGGGAATCCTTTTTGATATCAANGGAAAAATCAGGAATGACCAGGCGCCTGATATTGGNGCAGTAGAGTTCATGGTTGATTTTGGGATTACACAATTAATCAGTCCCAACCTGGATTGTGTTCATGGACCGGCAGACAGTGTAACAGTTTATCTGCGNCAGTTCGGCGACGTACCATTCAANGATTTAAGGTTGGCATACCAGGTAAANGGAGGAACAATTTTTATGGATACGATTGTGGGNACCATATACAATGACCTGATATATACTTTTAAAACTCCGGTGAATATTTCAATACAAGGGGTATATCTTTTCCNANTCTGGCTTATCAATACAAGGGATGATAATTTAAACAACGACACATTAGTTACCACGCGCTATACAAAACCGGCTCCTGAGGTTGATTTTNNGTATAATAACCAATGTACNGGGCTTGAATTTCAGTTTTCGGGCANAGCCACTATTATTGATCCCTACTTTATTGTTGGGTATGAATGGTCATTTGGTGATGGCGACACATCGCATCTCCAAAATCCGGTACATATATTTCCACANGCAGGAACCTATCCGGTTACTCTCAAGGCTTACAGTAATGCTGGTTGTTATAATGAGATTANGAAAATGGTTGTAGTGGAAGAATATGAAACGCTTCAACTTCAGTTTATCACAAAAAATGAAACATGTAACAACAGTTGCAATGGAGAGGTTAACATTGTTGTTGTTGGAGGGGAAGCTCCCATTCAGCTTTATTTTAACAACGAACTGATTACCCAACCTAAGGTGAGTAATTTGTGTCCGGGAACTTATCCCGTTCGTGCTGTTGATAACAAAGGATGCGAAACCTCAGCTAATGTTACCATCCAGACGGAAAGCCCAATGACAATTGGTATTGTCGCTGATCCCATGGCAGGATATGCTCCGCTGAATGTCAGCCTTACTGCCCAGGGCACCGGAGCAGTTTCCTATGAATGGTATTATAAAGGATCACTATTTGATACTAATCCCACAACAAATATTACACTTAGCGATCCGGGCATCCAGGTCATTGAACTGAGGGCAAACAGTGGTCCTCCAAATTATTGTATATTGTCTGATACGGTAAGAATCCAGGTTAATGATACACTACGCCTTGAAATTAACGTCAAAAATGAGGTGTGTACTAACAGTTGTAACGGTGAAGCAGATATTATTGTTCATGGTGGAGAGCCCCCCATCCAGCTATTTTTTAATAACGAACTGGTAACTCCGCCCAAGGTCAGTAATATATGTGCCGGAACTTATCTTGTTAGGGCCATAGATAAAAATGGGTTGGAAACGTCAGACAATGTAACTATCATAACAGAGAGCCCAATGACAATAGGCATTACTGCTGATCCGATAAAAGGTTTTGCCCCACTTGATATTAACCTCAGTGCGCAGGGCACCGGATCAGTTTCCTATGAATGGTACTATAAAGACAAGTTATTCAGTAATCAGCCCACCTCGAATATCAGGCTTACCGATATGGGCGTAAATATTATTAAACTGATAGTAAATAGTGGACCTCCCAATAATTTGGCATCCTTACCGATAGCTGTCTTGATTAATGTCGAGGTAGATGTTGAGATTAATATCCCCAACGCATTCACCCCCAATGGAGATGGTTATAACGATTCCTTCGGGCCGGTAACAAAATGCATCGAATCGCTGGAAATGAATATCAGCGACCGCAATGGCCGTTTTATCCATAAAATAGATTCGGTGAACGGGAGATGGAATGGCAATATGCCTTCAGGTTCCGCAGCGCCTCAGGGTGTTTACTATTACCTTTTTAAAGCGATGGGATATGACGATCTGGAGTATATCCGCCAGGGAAGTGTGAACTTGTACAGAGATATTATAGACCTGACGCCCAATCCTGTTAAATCTAAGGCTGTTATTGATTTAAGCGGAAGATTGTCGGGTGAAAAGACTATTTCAATAAACAACGCCTTAGGTATCCCGTTACGGATATGGAATACGACTGAAGATATTATTAACCTTGACCTCTCATTTTTAGGTGCTGGATTATACATCTTGAAAATTAACGATTCGGAGCAAGTCGTCGTAGTAAAATTTATTAAAGAATAAAGGCCATGAAAAAAAATATTGCAAAAACAATTCTTATTCTTGCCATTATAGGCATGCACTTCAACTTGTTTGGCCAAGGTAAATATGTGCTCATGGGCAATAAAGCTTATGAAAACAAGCAATACACCTCGGCCATTGAATACTATACCAAAGCCCTCGATAAGTTCGACGGTGAAAAACTTGAGCGAAACGAGGTTGTCTTTAAACTTGCCGATTGCTTCAGGATGATCAACAACCCTAGGAAAGCTGAGGTTAACTACCAGAGGTTGGTTAAAAATAAATATGCCGAAGAAAAACCCGTGGTATATCTCTATTATGCTATAACGCTTAGCTCCCAGGGAAAATATACCGATGCCCTGCCCATGTTCAATCAATACCTTACCAGAGTGCCAGGAGATCCTATGGCGATAACAGGCAAAGCATCGTGTGAACTGAGTTTACAGGATACTACGACAGAAACACAGTGGTTCATCAAAAATATCCGTGAAATTAATTCACAGGATGATGATTTTGCTGCTATATATGGGGATAATAAATTTAATACGGTGATTTTTACTTCAAACCGGAAAGGAGCAACGGGAAAGGAAATTGATAACTGGACTGATGGGTATTTCTCCGATTTGTTTATCTCCACTAAAAAGAAAGGGGATATCTGGGGTATGCCCGTATTAGCCGATGATAATCAGATGGTGAACACTAGCGCCAACGAAGGGGCTGCGAGCCTCGATAACCAGTATAAAGAACTCTACTTTACACGTTGCGGAAAGATGCACAAGGGTAAAGAATATTGCCAGATACTGGAAGTAAGCAGAATGGGAAATGGATGGGGACGACCTATAGTAATCTATACTGACAGTCTAAGTAATGCTGGACATCCGGCTATCACCGCCAATGGTCTTACCATGATATTTGCGTCCAACCGTCCTGGCGGTAGCGGAGGCAAAGACTTATGGAAAACAACCCGTGCCTCAAAGAGAAAACCCTTTGGACATGCCGAAAACCTGGGATCCATTATCAATACATCCGGCGATGAATTGTTCCCTTCCTTTTACAACGACACTATCCTTTATTTTGCATCAAACGGCAGAGCCGGATATGGAGGATTGGACATATATCGTGTAACCCTTGGAAAAAACGGACCTTCGAATGTGGAACACCTTCCCCGTCCCATCAATTCTTATGCCGATGACTTTGCTATTAGTTTTGAAGGAAACAAGGAGAAAGGATTCTTTACCTCACGCAGAACCGGAGGAAAAGGGGGTGACGACATCTGGTATTTTGAAAAAATAAACCGAAAAATCTCAATACAGGGATTGGTTATTGATGAGGTTACTCAGCAGCCTATGCAACGGCTACTTGTCAATGTTATCGATAACGAAAACGATACAACAACCGTTTTTACTGATGATAAGGGTACATATCTTCTTTCTAAAGGTCAAATAAAGGAGGAAAACAACTATACGCTGATTGTTTCCAAAGAAAATTATTTTACAAAAAAAACGGAAGTTACCATAGGAAAACTCAAAAATGATACGATATTTCACGTCAATTTTGCTTTGCAGCCCATTCCTGAAAAGCCAATTGTACTCCCCGATATCTATTATGAACTTAATAAATGGGATTTGCTTCCACAATATCAGGATTCGCTGATGCTCCTGGTAAATGTTCTTAATGATAATCCTAAAATCATTATTGAGCTATCTTCTCATACCGATTCAAGGGCATCAATGGAATACAATGACGAACTATCGCAGAAACGGGCAGAAACGGTAGTAAAATTTTTGACAGAAAAAGGGATCAATAAAGCGAGGTTGGTTGCAAAAGGCTATGGTAAACGTATGCCCAGGGTATTGACAACAGATATCACCAAAGATGGTTACACATTTGAGCGTGGGACTAAATTGACCGAAGAATATATCCTTTCCATAACAGACGTTAAAAAAAAGGAAGTCGCTTATCAATTGAACCGCAGAACGGAGTTTTTAGTAATCGGAAAAAATTACAAATGATATGAAAAAATTATTTTTACTTAGCATAAGCTTTTTATTATTCATTTTCCCGGCGTTCAACCAGGTTCAGTTGACCCAGTATTTTTTAGACGGGACGCTTTATAACCCTGCTTTTGCAGGCTCACAGGAGGC
>JGI20225J20221_1000504_pt1 | contig 20644 bp, 12 predicted proteins | sample BioMet4_FD_20221 | JGI IMG/M metagenome (IMG submission 20221)
ATAGCGAATGTATGGCAATAGCCTGGGGTCGCATACCGAATATCGAGAGGGCCGTTTTCAGTGAATTTCCCACCTGAAATTGGTATGAACTGGGTGTCATAAGAAGTCACGTGTTGTACAACCGTTCCGCCGGCTCCCGGGACGCGTGGATCACGATAACCGCTGAATGTTTTTGTGGTGTCGTTCCAATTTCCACTATAATACTTGACCTGGAACTTAAGCTTATTGGTGTTTACAAGGACTTCGCCAAACGTCACGGTTACCTTTCCGTATCTTGCGTTGAACCAAGCGGCCGTACTGACACTTAGTGAGGAGATAGTTAAAAGACACATGCCGATTCCTAGCAGCATCTTAGTTTTTCTTTCTTTTCCTAAGTATTTCCACTTAAGCATCATGTTACTTGCTCCAAAGTGGCGGCTGAGTATTTCGTGTCGTTAGTGGGAGGATACGAAGCGTTGTTGTATCCCACGTGTACGAGCGATGAGGCTCCGCTGTTGCCTTTTTCACGATAGTAATAATAAGTGGCGTTGCCAGTCGAAATAGCGCTGGCGATATTGAAGCCAACTTTAACGCCGGAAGCAACGTTCCAATGGGTGAAAGTGTCGCTGGTGGTGTCGAAATGCAAAGCGGAATCGCTTGTATCGTAAATGTAGTCAACGTTTTGCGTTAAATCAGACGTGGTCGCGTATGCGTTCGTGAAAACGGACTGGAAGGAGAGAACGTTCAACTGCAAATCGCCATCGAGAGCGAAACGGCTGTTGTAATAGTGGTTCTCACCATCGTTCGGCCCACGTTGAGACTTGGTGCCAGTCGCCGAGAAGCCGCGGTTCTGATAGCTGGTCTGGTCTTGCTGGAATGGGCCATTCCAAACGCGGTAGTCATCGTTGTCTTGCTCGAGAGAATCGGTCTTTCCGGGGCCAATAGCAAAACACGGATACCAAGTATCGTTACTAAAGAAGGCATCGTAATAAGCGGCCCACCAAGAAGAGGTGCGGTTAACGTGAATGGAGACGGTCGTTTCGTGGAGCTGACCATCGGCGTAGATTGGGAATGAATCAGGATCGTAGATGGTTCCGACTTCGTCTGGGGTTGCGTCGCGATAAGGCATCCAAGAGTTATCATCCGGTGGATTTTCATAGGTTCTATTGCCATCGTCATCCAAAATGATAATTTCGTTGGATCCTACTTTTGGATGGTGCAGGTCGTACCACTGGCAGTTCTGAAGGTAAGAGTCTTGATAAATGAAACCGTGGAAGCTGCGGTCGCCATCATAGGTATAGGTTCCTAAGCGGCACGGCTGATAACGGCAAACCTGGTAGTTATAAGCGTTATAAAGAACCTGCCACGAATTGGCGGTTTTGTTCGTATTGGTGGTCGTAGCAACATACGTGATCTTGAAAGTCAAATCGAAAATGTTGTTGCCCATGATGGTGTTGATGAGGTCAGTGTTATCGCCTTTGGTGTAAACCCAGAAACCGCTTGACACGCAATATTTGCGGACGAGGTTCATGTTCTCACGGAAACGCGATGTGTCGAAGTCGCCATACAAAATATCGTCGGGTTTATACATGTAAAATTGACGGTAACGATAGCTGCCTGGATAATAGTCGTGGTTTTTATAATCGTTATAGGTGCTAATCGAATTTCTTCCGATAGAAGATCCGCTGTAATGCGATAAATCGGTGTCCAAATAGTACTGGACTTGGTTGGCTTTAGGCGATGATGTGGTGATATCCTTTTCGTTCACTTCGCCATCGTGGTTAATATCGTTGATGTAATTGCCATCAGCATCTTTATCGTAAGATGGCCAAAGGAAGTTTTGGGTTTCTATGGCTGTATAGCTTTGACCTGCGAGTCCTTCGGTAAAACGAAGAGCCTGGATGTTTTCAGCGTGCTGCACCCCTCCTTTGCCATCATCGTAGGTGTAACTGACGTCAGTCGCGTGATAAGCTGTTGGATAAATACGCATGTACTTATAAGGATCGCTTGAAGTATCGGCGCCATAGGCTGTGGTCAAGGCTCTCATAAGGGCCATTTGCTGGGTAAAATCACTGGCTTTAGTGAAACGTCCGGCCCGTCCTTCGGCGATATCGTCGGCGGTCTTGATGCCAGGGGCGACGTAGTTAACCCAGGAAGTTTGGCTGTTTGTGAAGTCGAAAGTGTGGCCGTATTGGTTTGATCCCGTGCCATCGCGCGAATCATCGCCGCGGCTCCGGCCAATGAGGGATGTGGAAGATTGAGCTTTGCGCCCTTGGATGATGATGCGGCCGTTATCCGAAGCGCTAAAGGAATTGCCGCCAACGAGGCCGAGACAATTGGCTTTGCCATCAAGGTGACCGACAAAGAAGCCAACATAGATTCCGTGGAAGTTAGCCGTCGAACCATTACCGTCGGAAGTCCAAATGGTTTTGAAGCAGCCACGGATGGCTGAGGTCGTAACTTGACCATCGCTGCTCGATAGACTGATGGTATCGGTTGTGATGGCTCCGCTGCCAAGGATGTTGAATTCGTAACGTTCGACCGTATAGGCGCAAACGCGCCCATTAATAGTGGCGAAAATGCGCCCTGTCAGCATGACTTGGGTAAGGCTTGAAGAAGCAAGCTCCGTATCTCGTTCGGTGACCCACGAACCATTGGATAAGTGAAGCCGAGCGGTGTTGCTGGAGGTCCATTCAATTGGGAAAGAAACATTTTGGCCGTTAATTGGGGCCGTTATCGATTCATCAAGGCCAGAGATAGTCGAACTCGTCGCGGAACTGGTCCAACTTAAATATCCAGACTGGGCGTTTCCGCTTGAATCAGGGGCGGCCGGTTCGGCAAGGTTAGGAGCATAGTTCTTAAGATATTGATGGAGTGGGTTCGTGCTATCGGCTCCGCCAGTGTAGGAACTGTCGCCGACAATAATCGTTGGAGCGCTGAGTAAGAAATTTTTGACGGTGGCGGTGGCATCGACATAACCAAACATGCCGATATCCCAGGTTTCGCTGCCATTCACGATTAGGTGAGAAATGGTGTGGCCACGTCCATCAAAAGTGCCAAAGAATGGCTGATCATCGCTTCCAATTGGGAGAAGAGGAGTCGGATCGTTATTCCATTCAATATCATTGGCGAGAATGAAATAGGTTTGCTGCTGGAAAAGACCAAGGGCGGTAAGTTTTTGAAGATTACGCAATTGCGCTGGCGTGGAAATTTGGTATGGCGAAGATTGGGAGCCGCTGCCAGCTTGGAAATAGGTGGAGACCATGGCGTCGGTCTGATACTGCAAAGCAAGATGGTTGTTGCTAAAGGTGAGATAAGCCGCATATGTAATAACCGCGCTTAACGCGACGGCACCCGAACTCACTAAAGCCCCGAGCCAAATCAAGGCTTTTCGAAGAGTTCTGTTTGGGTTTGTTGTTCCGTTAATTTTCATACGGTTGGCTCCATGTAAAAGTAAAGCGGTAGCAAGTCATCATAGATGGTTGCGTAAGTGTTGAAACGTCCGAGCGGATAGTTGGATTTGGAACCAGTATCGTACATAACCGTTTGCTTAGTGATGGTATCCTGGTTCGATACTAAGCTGATTTTTTTATTCGTATTCACGGTGATACGCCAAGTCAAATTCAGCGCGCCTTCTGTGATTTCGGCGTCATTTAATGTGTCGACTACCGTGCCATCTGTGTGGCTAGTAGAAAGATAAGGGTTATTAGCGCCACCCGCATAAAGATATCCATTTGAGAAGTCGCCACTTAAATAGTTGCCTTCGCAAACGGCATGTAAGCTTTTTAGCGTCCAAGCGTTGGATATGCCGCCGATAGTGAAAACGTCTAGTGTACTAGAAAGCCACGGATCCGTGCCACCACCGGCGTCTTCAGGCGGAGTGACTGTCGGGTTTATACCGCTGTTGATGGTGACACTAACGCCTTGGCGGCCCCTATTGCTGTAGGTTACCGTGGTAACGCCATTTACTGTGGTGCTCTTCCGGTACATAACCATCGTAGTGCCCATTGCATAGGCTGTGCCAGAGTAATTGGATGTGCAAATAATGATTCTCTTACCGGCTACGATTTGGCTTTGATCAGTGACCAAAGCCCAGTTTTTACTAATCACTTCTATGACAAAAGTGGTTTTGACGTTGATGCCGCCATAGGTGTAACTGGCCGTAACAGTGATGTTTCCTACGGTTGAAAGCGTTGTACCATGGACGAGGGTTCCATCTGGAGTTGACATGCTGAATCCCGTCAAAGAGGTGATGGTTCTCGTTGATTCGTCACCCGGAGTGGTGATGACATTGGTGTAGACTTCCGCCGTGCTGTTATCGCTGTAAGTGGCGGTGACCACCAACCACGTTGAATCAAAAGCCGATCCAACAAGATACCTTGCTTTGGTTGGCATCGTCGTAATGGTTAATAAAGAAGCGCTTAAATCCGCCGTTCCGTTTGTGACGGTAACAACGAAAGAGGCCATTTTTGTCACACCCAGGAAAGTATAGGAAACGTAGATGTATTGGGTCGAACTGGTTAATGGGGTTCCCGAAATAGGAGAAACGATGCACTGGGAAGTGACATCCGCAGTCGTCGTGGCCGCTTGCACGTCGTTGTTGATATATGTGGCTGTTACAATCATACCAGTTAAATCCAAAGCGTTTGTAGGGTCTTCGTTCTCTCCGGCAATCGTATAAGTGGTTGTCGTTGGGAGAGAAGTCAATGCGATGGAATCCAAATGTTTTGTGGCGGCGGTAACGGTCACCGAAATGGTACCAGTAATAGTGCTAACGTCGTTTTGGGCAGTTACGTTGATAATGCAGGTTCCAATAGAAAGAGCGTGAACCGTGACGGTCGCTCCAGAGAATGTCGGAACGGCAATAGATGGATCGCTGCTTTCGACGCCTGAAATGGTGGCACCGTTGCCAAGAGTGGCAGTGCTATTGTCGGTTTCTCCCGCCGCGATGCTCATGGTTTTCTTGGACAAGGAAATACTTGGTCCTTGGTTAAGAGAGTTTTGGACGAAGAGAGCCGGGAAAGAGTTCTCGTCGATGGTATATGTCTTGTACTCGCTATAACGGTTAAGCCATTTCAAATAGTAAGAAGGATAGGCGACGTTTTGGATATATGCGAGGTTATTTTGGAAGGTGATATTCCAGTGGGCTGTTGCATCATTATCTGCGAGAGTCGGCGTCGCTATTAATTTGGTTTTATCGCTGGAACTGGAGATGTGAAGATATCCTGGATAGGATCCGCCAAGCGCGTTCAAATAATACGTTCCGTTATTAGGAGCAATGATGATGCGGGCGGCGTCCGTGGAAACGCTGGCGTTCAAAGTCAAGGTTGAATCGACGATGGCGTTAGCGCTTGTGGCATAACGGCAATAATAGTTATTAGTCAGATATGTGCTTCCAGCACTATCAACCTTGCTGACGGCTGTGTCGCCGTTGGATTCACGGACACTTAATAATTTCGCGCTTCCATTGGAGGAGCTGCCGATAACGTATTTAGCGCCATCGCGAAGTTGGGTCGTGCTTGTAACGAGCGAGAAGCTGGCCTCTTCAGCGACGGTGATAACGAAAGTGGTCGTTAAACCTGTATAAGTGACCATGACGTTAATCGAACCAGCGGTGTTTAAGGCATCGCCATTAGCCGGGTTAGTGGAGAAACCGGCAACGTTAGCGGTTGTTCCATCGTTGAAAGTGGCAGTGACAGCCAATCCGGTTGTGTTAAAAGCCGAGCCAAGAATGAAGGTTGTCGTTGGCATACCAGTAGTATTGGCGGTGATATAAGAAATTGATTTTGCTCCCGCGGCAACGGTGACGGCTATGGTGGCAGAACTGGTTTCGGTTCCATTGGTTCCGGTGACGGTGATAGTGGCGGTTCCTGCCGCAACGCCAGTAACTTGAATGGTAACGTTATCGGTGTCGACAACAGCGGTGGCGATAGTGTCGGCCGTTGTGGCTACCGTATAGGTTGGTTGGGCAGAAAAAAGTACATATTCAGTAGTGACGGCCGAAGTTTCGCCGGCAGGCAAAGTTAAGGTAGTAGGAGCCACAATGACAGTAGGACCATCATAAACGTGTACGGTTAAAGAAGCCTGTGCCGATTCACTTGCCGTTGCATATGAAGCGGTCAAAGTGATGATGGTGATGCCGGTTGTCGCGCCAATAGTTACATTTAGTGTGCTGCCCGAAATGGCACCAGAAGCTATGGCTGTATTCGGATTTGAAACAGTAACAGTTGGAGTTCCTGTGAAGTTATATGTCGAAAAACCAATAGCCGCGGTCGTATTAACCGCGGTGTTCAGACGGGATCTATCAAGGATTATTTTGGGTACCTTGTTAGTAGAAAAATAAGCATCGGTTGAAAATTCGACGCTTATTGTACAAGTGATACCGAAACTCAATTTGCTAGCATCGTTTGGGGTATGCGTTTTGAAATAATTGGTCCATTTTTCGGGATCGATGCGGAATTCCACCAGAGTCGCTTTTGAATAGTAATAGTCAGTTCCGTTAAGAACGTTATAGCCAGGAATATAGCACTGATCGAGAGGAGTAAGACTTTGGTCGTAATTGTAGCCGGTTAAATCGTTCTCTGCAGAATAAAGTTCAATCGTACTGGTGCTACTGGTGATTGAGGTCCAAGCACTTTTGCGGTAGGTGATATTGGCATAAGCGGCAGTGAGACCGCTCGTATAGCGGGAACTATCAGTATTTTGAACAGTGATGAAACGACATTGGTAGTCTAACGAACTGGTCATGTCGGTATAACCGGTAGGAGCAGTTACATAGGCGATGCTGTTGATGTTGGCTTTGACAAATCCTTCGAGAACAGGTTTGATGTAGCGCAATTCGAAATAAACGTGTGGGAAGTTTCCTTCGGACATCGAAAGTTCGTGATCGTAAAGTTGGGAATAAGTGAAACCAGATAAGACGGAACTAGAAAAGTTGATATTCCAAGCACCTTGAGAATCGTGGTCGGTTTTTGTGGCATTGAACAATTGAGTTCCGTTATTTTTGTTATACGCATTAGGAACAGGGTTGGTTGTATCGACACCTTGTTTGTAGGCATAAGCGTCGACAATCAAGGAGTTGCCCTCGCTCTTCAAAGTCGCTTGATCAACGGCGTGATTGTCGAGAGAAAACCAGGCAAAAGTTCCTACAGCTGCTGCCAAAATAGAAAAAATAAGCAAAGTGCCGGTAACCAGCACTTTACCTTTTGTTGCAAACAAGTTTTTGAATTTGTTAAACATTGTAACCAAGGAAATTAGCCAGGGGCCATCTCGGTTATTTGAGATGCTTTGTTGGTGAGACAAGACAGACGTCTTTGTCTTTGGCAACTACTATTTTATTGTCCCCTCGCGTGCGTGTCAATGCGTGTACGCATACGGCTGCGGCCGAATATTTCTTTGCCTATCCTCTAAATCTCCTTTCAATTTAGCAAAATCGATATTTTGTTTTCTTCTCAAGAGCACATCAAAAGTGATAGAGTTATTTTTGAACATGTTAGACACAAAGGATAAAGATTTGGATTCAGTGGCGAAATTGGTGCTTGGCCAGTACGCTCTTTCTGATGCGATTTATTTCTCTTTGCTAGACAGTCAATCCTTGTTCACGGATCCCTTTCAATTTCTTTCAGGAGACATCAACGAATTAGGCCTAAAAAAAGGCCCGATTTCTTTCTCCACGTTCTCATATCAGGATTTGGGTGGCAACGACCCCGTCGGAGCATTTGCTAACAAACGTTGCCTTGCGATGACCAAAGCTCTTCGTCAAAACCAAAAAGACCATTTTGAGTTCGAATTGACGTTTTTCGCCGGTAAAACTTATTTACTATATTCTTGTTTATTGGGTTACGTCCAAGACCGCAAAACTTTTGTTATCGCATTGAAGAGACTTCGTATTCTTGAGTCATTTGTAACAGGTTTGGTGCAGAAGGCCTCAATCGATACCACGACCGGTCTCGAGAACAAAGATGTTTGCCTTCGCGAAATCAACGCCCTCCCATTGGATGACAAGTCTTTCGTTATCTTCATGGACCTCAATAACTTCAAATTGGTTAACGATGTTTATGGCCATACGGTAGGGGATATCATCCTTAAGAGATTCTCCGATGTTTTGAAGAAAGATCGTTTCAAATCCTTTGATCCATATCGTTTCGGCGGTGATGAGTTTGTCGTTATTGCTCGTAACTGCACCGAAGCGTTTGTTCGCCGTTACCTTGATGAAGTCCAAACTCACTTCGCGTTAGCGGTGAGTGAGAAAACTGGCATGAGTTTCTCAGCCGGTGTCATCAAAGCCAGTTGGACCTTAACTTCTCCGTTGTTCCTTATCACTCTTTCCGATAGAGCGATGTATCTCGCAAAAAAGAAAGGATGCTCCTATTACATCCTGACTGATCAAGAAACCAAGGACTTCATCGCCCATCCGTTAGCAGAGTCCCCGTTCTAAAAATCCCTGTAAATCCTAATTAAAGGCCCTCAAAAAGGCCTTTTTCTTTTGTGAATTTCAGATGTACTGGTTCGATTCCCGTATTCCGCCCCATAAGAAAGTCAAAAGAAAACCCCCGGAATCGTCCCGAGGGTTTAGATTATCTAAAGCGTTAGTTTAGAAATTAGGCAGCGTGCTGGACACCAGTGAGGTTGAGAGTAAGTCCGACGTGACCAGAAATGCAAACGTCAGAAGCGTTGCTGTCGGTTCCTTCAATCCACATAGAGATGGTGAGAAGTCTCTCATCGTTCAAAGCCGGAAGCGTGCAGAGATATTCTGGTTTAGCGCGAGCAACGGCATTAGAAGTGGCCGGAGCAGCAAGGGTCCCCCTGCCATAATATTGAGTTTCGCTATTCGGAACGAGTGAATCTTTAGTTAACTCGTGAGTATAAACTTTAGAGCCAGCGAAGAAAGCTTCGGTTCCACCAGTTGAAGTGGTATCAATAACTTCGTTTGTTGTGTCGTTGGTGTTCGGATCCCAAAGCGTTCTGCCAATCTTAGTATCCGGAGTGGCTGAAGCGGCATCGAAAATGCCGACACGAGTGGCCAAAGCAGCTTTGGCACTATTTGTTGCATTCACTGTCGTGCTTGCAGCAACACCAGAGCCGGTTCCAATGTAGACGTCGGTCGAGACGTCCGAGTTGTTGGTGACACGGACAGTGAATGTCATGAAATATGTGGAGTTGGCAGAGTTGTTAACGCCTGTTGAAACTCCGGTGGCGTAATAAACGGAAGCACCTGAAGAATAACCAGTGCCTAAATAGTTCTGCGGACGAATAAACGATTGGCCGTTACCAGAAAGGTCGACAACCTGAGTGGTAGCGCCGGTGATGTTAACAAATGCGTGGTTGTTGGTATCTTGGGCAACGGTGGCAGGCATCGGTTGAAAGTGAGCCTTTGCGGCTATTTTGGGTAGTGAACCAAGCGAAGGTCGAGGACACGCGGCAATGCCAAGCAGTTCCAGCGAGGCATTAGCCGGGCTAAGCCAAGAATGACTTTTGTCTTGTTTTTCATAAAAAAATAAATCCTCTCTATTTTGAAACAAGGTGTTTTCGGATAGCGATTGGTTCTGATTGGTTTTCGTAACATCGCATGCGAATGGGCAATGTTGCTTACTTTGCTCGACGGGGGGCAACCGTTCTTCGTGATCGGCAAGCATCTATATCAATTACACCGAGCGTGGTTTTCGTTCAAGTAGGATTTTTGTTCATTAGGTTAATCCCTTTTAAACAAAAACACGCCGGCGTTACAAACCTTATAAGGTTGGTGCATTAGCATATTGAAAAGTATGTTTTTAGTAGTTTATAATTTCTTATACGGTTTACACATTTCTTCGATAGCGGTCCGCACTTTTCCGTGGAGTGATTAATAAGTATCGACTTTGAAGGAATTATGCTAAAAAACCCAGGAAGGAAGACAACAACACAAACATGGGATAAGAAAACTAAAAAAGACGCTGATTATTTGTTGGCGCGAGTTGAAGCGGCGCTGTGATTCTTTATTTTCTGCCTTACTATTTCCTATCATTGTTCTTAGAACTTGGTCTGCAAATATGTCAGCAGAAGGAAGAGTTTTCAGTCAAACGGCGCCTTTATTGCTTGGTTCCAAAACAACCCGACGCTTTTTCTTTATTTACAATCGTCCTTTCCGGTTTTTATCATTTTTCTTTGGTTGAATGCTGTGTATCTAATCGGTGTACTCCAGCAGAAAAAACCGAGTGCCCCTTACAGATGAAAGAACGTGAGGCCATTCAAGGCCCAGGGCTCGGTGAAGAAGCCCGCAAAGAGAATAGAAGCGGAAATGAAAGCAGCCAACGAAACAAAGGACGGGAGAAGAAGTAAATTAGTGCTTATTCAGTTAGCGGTCCTTATGGGGCCGCTTTTTTTTAGTGGTGGTGGAAGGAAAAAAGTGATATTTGACAAGTAGAAAAGCAAGCACTATCCTAGTACGTGTCAAGAGCAAAACCGACCGAAAGGGCGGCGACGCAAAGCTATAGGGCCTTCGCAAGATGGTAGCCAGTTGCCAAAGGAACAAAGACAACACAAGGGGAGATAGTTGGCTTTGTGGGCAACTTAGTTAACATCCTGCTTTTTGTTCCTTAAAGGGCTTGTCGATGGATCAGAATGCCCCAACTCACGTGTTCTAATGGTAAACGAGAGTTTGGTTGGAGCTATAGACCCAGGGATAAGTAGTTTTACTGTCCCGCTCTTGATACAGAGTCCACTTTCAGCATATTCTTTAATATGGCTCAACAAGAACCTGACCTTAAAAACCAAAACCAATCTCCGGTAAATGCGGGATCGGGAGCGGGCGCGTCAGCGCCTACAACCGCAACGCCCGCGCCTGCGCCTTCTAGCGCGCCTGTTTCTGTCGCACCTCAAAAAGATGCCCCAGCCAANAAGCCGGATGCCAAGCCTGCCATAACTGACCCAAAGAAGGGCCCGGTAGGCAAAGATCCGAAAGCGTCCAAGAAAGCTTACCGCGAGGTTCCGAACGAGACCTTTATACGGCGCCGCAAGCAGAAGCGCGTGGCTCTCGTTATTTTAACTGTCAGCGGAATTGGCGTGCTCATGTTAGGGATTATTGCCTTCTTGGGACAAGTCTCCGGTAACTTTACCGTCAAGATTGACTCCCGAGCGGACTTAACGATGGACGACACCGATGGCACGTTTGTTCAGAAAACATCGTACCTCAAGGCGACTGGCCTTAAGAATGCCTCGACGATCTATGCCGACAATCTTCCAACGGATGACATTGTTGATAGTNCCNCNGGCGGAAGCAAAAACGGCGTCAAGACCACCGAGAGCCATCCTGACTATAGCGTGGACACCTATATGTGCTACACGTTCTACGTCAAGAATGTTTCCAAGGACTCGTCCAATTTCAATTTAGCCCTCAACATCGATGCCTATGAAAATGGTATCAATGCCTCTTGCTCGCTTATTGATATCGTGCGGTTACGGCTGTATTGCAATCCTTTCACTGAAGGTGAAACTAGCACAACCCATGACAACAAGACTTACGCCAATCTTAACAAAGATGGCAAGAGTTCTGAAATCGTGAGCTATGAAAATTCCACCGAAGAAAGAAATCGCGAGGCAGCTACTCCGTTCCTTAACAATAAGACCGTGCTCAATGAGGATTACACCTTAGGCAGCCAGGACATGTTCCGCTACACCGTTGTGATGTGGCTTGAAGGATTTGATCCCGATTGCAAAGGGTCACAGCCNACACAGGCTTATGTGACATTTTCTATGTTCTTCTCGGTTTTATAGGGATGTACCAAAACGGTTAAAATTCGTAAATACAAAAATTATAGTGATTCGAGCAATTTCCGGCTATTTTTGACTGGGATTGCTTTGTTTTCTATGACACTTGGTGTTTTCGTTACTTCAACCGTTGCTTGGTTCGACATCTCTAATAACCTGATTGTCAACAATTTGGAACTCGGATTTTCCGACAAAGATAAAGGCGTGCAAGTTTCGTTTTCTGCTAATGGAACTAAATATTCTACGGCCGCAAAGGATACCTTGGAAAATGAAACGCCTTATCGTGAAAAGTATCCGTTGGTGCCTGTCACTTCTGCTTATCAAAGCCAGTGGCTAAATGATTCAACCGTTTTCGATGATACGGTCCCGGTTCTCCATGTAAGTCCAACCGATAACGACGTAACGACAGTTGGCTTTATTCAATTTCCTGTTTATTTCACAACTGCTCAAGACGGGTACATTTATCTCGATTCGAAGACTAGTCTAAAAGCCAATACGGAAGAAAATGCTAAATCAGCTAGCAAAAATAAAATCAGTCAGTCGGTTCTAGACAAAATCGAGCGGTGTTCGAGAGTTAGTTTCTATAGCGACGATTGCGGTTTTAAGATTTATGAGCCAAATGTTCTTCAATCGTCAAACACCGCCTTCGCCGGTCGTCTTGATCTCAATCCGTTTGATACATATTACGATTACAATTCGAGCAAAGAAGAAATTCTTTATGGCGAATACAATAAAGAAGACAATCCGGAAATCTATCACGGTCTCGCGCTTTCAGAAGACGTTCCGTTAGTAGGTGATTCTGATTGTTTTAACGCCGGTACGAAAGCCGGTGTTGCGCCTCTTGACTTGGAAACTAGCATTTCAAAGGGCGGTTTAAAGATCGCCCACGAAAAGACTTATCCTTTGTCAGAGATGACTCCCCCAGAGGATGGTCAATCTTTGGGCAATCCGATTACTTATTGTTATATGGGCGAGCCGAAGAAAGTCATCATGACCGTTTACGTTGAGGGTTGGGATTTAGATGCAGTTGTTGCGGTTGTACAGGCATCTTTCAATTTAAACCTGGTCTTCAATGCTGTCTATATGCCTAAAATCAGCAAATAAAGGGGGCTTCACACAATGGGCAACTATTTCTATTACTTAAAGGAAATACTCAGTGCGTTCTTCAAGAACTTGGGTCAATGGTTTTATGACCGTTGGGCTTATCCTTGGGTGCGTGTCCCTGATGAGTTTAAGCAATATGGCGATATGTATAGCGCTTTGTCGCCGTCTTTCGGCGTTGGCGGTTGGATCATGTTCGTCATCTTCGCCATTCTCTTTATCGCCCTTATTGGCGCTATTCTCTTTTTGATTTTCTGGCTTATCCGCAAATACGTTAAGTTCTACAAGTCGCAAGTTGATAAGGATCGTTTAAGAGACGAAGTCGAAAAACTCAACGTCGAACTTTATAACGCGATTCAAGAAAAGAACCGAGTCTTGGCTCTCCAAGTTGGTCAATTAGGCTTAAAGAGACCAGAAGATGTCATGAATGCTGCCGCTGGTGGATCCGCCGGTGGAGCGGAAAGCGAAGAAACCAATAAAGACGATCCTTCTCTTGCTAACGCTCGTTTCCCGCGTCTTATTCAGGTTGATAGAAAATATGCCGAATTAGACACCAAGGTTGTTATGAAGACCGAAGATTTGATCGGCCTTGAAGATCTCTGCAAACGTTTCAGAATGTTTGCCGCTTCGCAATTAGGACTTTATTACACCATCGATACCATGCGCGTTCTCTTTAGCGCCATGGGCACCGGCCACATCATCATTCTCGAAGGTATTTCCGGTACCGGTAAAACTTCCTTGCCATACGCGCTTGGTCGTTTCTTCAAAAACCCGGCCGCCATTTGCTCCGTTCAGCCGTCTTGGCGTGACCGTTCCGAGTTGCTCGGCTACTACAACGACTTCACTAAGAAGTTCACGGAGACCGATTTCCTTCGCGCCGTCTATGAAGCTACTTACCGTCAGGACCCGAACTTGATCGTCCTCGACGAAATGAACTTGGCTCGTATCGAGTACTACTTCGCGGAGTTCCTCTCCATCATGGAAATGCCGAACACCGCTGAGTGGAAGATCAACTTGATTGCCTCGAGCCGCGCTGATGACCCGAAACACCTCGAAGATGGCAAGCTCTTAATCCCGCAGAACATTTGGTTCGTGGGTACCGCCAATAACGACGACTCCACCTTCACCATTACCGATAAGGTCTACGACCGTGCTATGTCCCTCTTCTTCGCTAACAAAGGTATTCCGTTCGAAAAGGAATTCACCGAAGCCCTCGCGATGCCGGCCTCCTATCTCCAGAAACTCTTCACCGATGCCAAAGCCGCTAACCCGATCTCGCCCGTTACGCTTAAGAAATTCGATGAACTTGATACATTCGTCATTCAAAACTTCCACCTCGCCTTTGGTAACCGTATTCTCAAACAGATGAACTCTTTCGTTCCTATCTATGTCGCCTGCGGTGGCACCGAATACGACGCCATCGACTACGTCTTCGAGACCAAGGTCCTCAAGAAGTTCGAAACCTTCAACCTTTCCTTCTTACGGAACGAGCTCGTCGAGCTTGACCATCTTCTTACCAAACTCTTTGGCAAGAATGAATTCCCGCTCACGCGTGATAAGATTAAGTATTTCTTAAAGATGAATGCCTAGTCGCCTTTAAGGAAATAACCACCATCACCTATGAGCTTACCGACACTTAAAAATCTTCATGAAGCCTATGTCAAAAAGGTGGATGCCCTCCAAGGCAACGCCTCCTTTAAGACACTGGAACACGAGGTGAGAAGGTCGGTTGATAATTTCGTTTTCCAAAAAGCCCGTACTGAAAGCAAGATGTTCGACGAAGCCTGGGTTAACGCCCTCGATACGGCCTTCCCACATCTTGATAAAATCGTTAAAAACCCGCGTAACTTCATTAAGCAGGAAGGCGACGTTGTCATCGCCGCCCTCGCTAAACGTGTGAGCCCTGAATCCATCGCTCACCTTGCAAGCCATACCCAATTCATCCGCAAGGTTGAAGCCGATGGCTCCATCGAGCCGGAAAAGATTCTTTCCGTCAACACCGAAGAGGATTTCCAGATTTATGAAAACCGCTTCGTCATGACTTTGATCAACAAGGTCACCGAATTCGTCATGCGTCGTTATACCTACATCATGGACCACCTCGACACCCGCGACAGCGAGGTCTTGGTCGTCCATAGTGTTTCTTCCTATAAAGACATCACCTACGAAGTGGATACGAGGGTGAAACTTTCGCGTCCAGCCGTCGATGTTAATGAAAAGAAAAACGCCGAGATTCTCGAGAAAATCAAAAAACTCCGCCGTCAGCTTAACTACTATAACGGTTCGATTTTCATGAAGAACATGCAGAATGCTCGCCCGGTTCGCAACCCGGTCCAGCAAACTAACATGATCGTCAAGAACCCAGACTATAAGGCCGCCTATAAGCTTTGGCGTTTCATCGACCGTTATGACCGCTTAGGCGTCTCCTTTAACGTCAACGAAGTGAACCATGAGTTCTCTGATCAATACGCTGACGAGGTCTATTCCTATGTCTTAGGGGCCATCCTGACCCTTGAGACGAACCTAACCGCCCTCGATGAAGTGAAACCGGAGGAGATCAAACGGAAGCTCATTCTCCCGAAAGTCCGGCTTTCGCTTGAAGACGAAACCTTCCTCGACAAGAAATTCGCCTACCACGAATTCCCGTTATACGAGAAAGAAGTCCGGGCCCGCAACCAAGCTCCGAAGAGCCCAGAGCAAATCCGCAAAGAAGAATCACAGAAGACGGCCGATGAATGGGACGAAACTCAGAAGATCGAGGAAGTCCGCGATCATGAAGCCGCCATCACGAAGGCTCTTGAACTTGAAGAAGCCGCCCGTAACGCCAAAATCCGTAAGCAAAGACAAAAACAGCTCGCCGCCTGGGAAGAGAAGGTGGCCCATCAAGCCCGTCGTTTGGTGGAACAAGACACACGCAAAGCCCAGAAGAAGAAAGAAAAAGCCCAACAAGAAGCCCTCGCTAGAGAAAAGGCTCTTCTTTCGGCGCAACGCAAACGTGTCAAAGCCGAAGCTTTACGCGACCATCGTATCGATTACATGCACTTAAAGAGACTCTCGTCCCTTGGTTTAAACAAAGGCAAGCCGGCCATCCCAATGAAGAAGAAGGATGAGGAAGGCGGCTCCAAGTGAGGAAGTGGATCGACAATCTCATCACGGGGATTCTCGGTGGCTTCATCGTCATTCTTTTAGGATGCGAAATCACCATGATGGTGACCGAGAAGAAGAGCGGTATTCCTTCCGTTTTGGGTTATAGCTTCCTTTATGTCCAGACCGATTCAATGGTGGGCACGAAATCGGATTCGCTTAACGTTGGCGAAGGTATCGTGATTAAGCATTACGACCCGACGACGGTAAAAGTTGGCACAGTCATTACCTTTTATGACGAATACACGACTCCGACGGCGACCGCGACGAAACTCATCGTGACCCACAGAGTCATGGAGATTAAGCCTTACAAAGATTATGGCGATTGCTTCTATTGCTTTGGCGACAATAGCGAATCAAGCTCCAACGTTGGCAAGGGCGTCTATGATGGAACGCTCGCGAACATCGTTCCTTTCACGAACTACAAGGGGAGTCTCGTGAACCACAGTATGGGCTTAGGCAATTTCATCAAATCCACAAAACAAACCTGGTTTATGCCCGTCACCGTTTTCATTCCGTTGGCCTTAATCGCCACTTGGGAAGGCATTGATATTTTCCGCGAAGGCCGCAAAGCCGAAAAAGAAGAGCAGAAAGAAATCGAAGATGCCATGATTGCCGCGGGCGTGGATCCGAAGGATGAAGCCACCCGTCTTCTTTACGAAGAAAAATTCCGGTATAAAATCGAATTGAAGCACGAAATCGAAGATGCCAAAGCCGCCGAAAAGGCGAGGTTTGAGAAAGAGTTAGCGGCGGAGAAACAAAAAGAGAAAGAAAGACTGCGCAAAGAGATGGCGAAAGGGGGCAAAGAATGAAAGAATCGCGTTTAAGAAGAATAACCGCCTTCCTTTTGGTGGGCTTTGCATTCCTTGGCCTTGAAATGGGTGGAGCCATCGCTTTACTCATCTACCCGAGATTCGCTTCTTCTTTGACGAGCCTTTATTCCATTCTCTTCTTTGTCGATGGCGTTTTGCTCTTTATCACGAGCGGCATCATCGCCACCCTCTTTGGCAAGCGCGAGCGCATGCTCGAAGAAAAACGTAGCTCAGCCGAATTCTTTGCCAATGAGCGTTTCATTTATACCGAGACCAACCTCAAGGATCTCATGGCCAAAAAGCAAAAGCACGGCCGTTTGGATGGCGTTTTGGCCGCGATTGTGGTCAAAGACATCAACAGCGAACTCTTAACGCTCTATGGACCGGATGCCGTCAAAGAGATCAATGAAATCTGCTTAGGCTGCATCTCGTGGCGTTTCGGCGCGAAACCCGAATGCCGTTATGCCTATAACATGCTCGATGGCTTCTTTGTCTATAAGGACAGCAAGAACGCCGACTCCTTCTATGATGAACTTAAGGACGTCGCCGCCGATATCGCCGATAAGCTCCGTCGGACCGAGGCTTTGCCTTCCGTCAAAATCTTAATCGGCGCCTTCCCTTTCTCGGGAAACGAAGAAATCGATGAAGGCTTCCAGAAAGCCCTCTTCGCCGAGAAGTTCAACGCCGCCAGCCGTCTCACGGATGACGTGGTGGTCTATAACCAAGAAATGATGGAGCGGAACCAAGCCCAGCGCGATTTGGCTTTGGAACTCGATGGCGCTTTGGAACGCGAGGAGTTCGAACTCTATTACCAGCCGAAATATCGTTTAAAGGATAAAACCTTCTATGGCGCCGAGGCCCTTATTCGCTGGCACCACCCGAACCGTGGTCTCTTACCGCCTTCGCTCTTCATTCCGTTCGCTGAAGCAAGTGGCAACATCACGTCCATCGACTATTACGTTTTCGAACACCTTTGCCGCAGCATCGCCGACTGGAAGAAAAACAAAGTCCCAGTCCTCACGATTTCCGTCAACCTTTCCCGTAAAACCATTTATAACCCCGGTCTTTTGGATTTCTTCAAGCGCACCCTCGTCAAATATGACGTCGATCCGCGCCTTATCGAAGTCGAGTTAACCGAATCCATCGCCGCCAAAGACTCCATCTACATCAGCGACATGATTATGAAGCTCCGCAAAATCGGCTTCATGACGGCCATCGATGACTTCGGCGTCGGCTATTCATCGTTCGCTTCCTTGAAACGCGTTCCTTTCGATACCCTCAAGATTGATAAGACCTTCATCGATGATATTGAGGTCAACGAAAGAAGCCGCTCCCTCGTGAAGATGGTCATCGATTTGGGCCATAGCTTAGGGATGGACGTGGTGGCCGAAGGCGTTCAGTCGCTTCACCAGTCGCAGATCTTGCAGGCTTTCAAACTCGATAACATTCAAGGCTTCTATTACGCGAAGCCTCTTTCCGGTTTCGACTTCGTTCGTTTCTTGCACGACCACAAACTCTCGCCGCGCATCTTGCCAGTCCTCACTCCAAAGAAAGAGGAGCTGGTCGAAGACAATGCTCTGTCCGCCGAAGACTTGAAGGCTAACTCCCTCAAGAACTTGAAGCGTGGCCGCACGCCCGTCTTAAAAGAGGAGCTGAAGCCCCTCCCGAAGAAAGAGGAAGCTGTCGTTATTGAGCCCGCGCCCATCGTGGTAGCCCCGGCTCCTGCGCCTGCTCCAAAAAAGAAGAAAGAACCTTTCAACCCCATCGTAAATCTCCGCAAAAAGCCCACGAAAGACGATAAGATAGACCCGAATGACAAGAAAACGGAGGGACAGGCATGATCGCAATCCTTGGCGTCAGCGATGACGATATCCTTTATTTCCGTAACCGCATGAACGTGCAGGAGACGGTGCCGCTTCTTGGCTCCGTCGTTTGCTATCGGGGCACGCTCAGTAGCGAAGAAGCGGTGGTCGCCGCCACAGGTGACAGCGTTTATTTGGCTGAGCTTATCACGGGACTTGTGATTGCCCGTTACGAGCCTTATCTCGTCATTTCGGTTGGCATCGTTTATAGTTTCTCGAGCCAATTGCGGCAAGGCGATATCTTTATTCCGGAACGTTATTACCTGAGCGACGTCGATTTCTCGGCGAGCAAAGGCACCAAATATGGTCAGATTCCTGGCCAGCCCGCTTTCTTTGTGAGCGACTATGGCTTAAACGAAGAAGCCGAGCATACGGCCTATCTCGTGAGCGACCGTTATGTCCAGCGCGGCTATATGCTCTCGGGCAATGACTTCGTCGATAAGCAAGGCCCGATTGAAAATCGCGTCGCCGAACGTTTCTTAAGCGAAGAAGGTTTGATGGCCTACGATAACTCGAGCGCTGGCGTGGCTTTGGCTTGTAGCGTTGGTCATGTCACCCTCCTTACTTTAAAGGCCGTCGCTTGGCGTATTGGCAAAGAAGAGCAGCGCCTTAATTACGTCCGCAAAGGACTAGAAGTCATGCCGGTTATCGGCCAAATCGTGGCTCGCATGATCATGGAGAAAGAAAGATGAGCGAGGAATTGCAGCAAACTGGCGAAGAGAAAAAGAAGTTGGGCTCTTCGACCGAAGCGCTTCTAAAGAGGCTTTGGCCGATTTTCGCCATCTCGGGATTTCTTATCATCGTCGCTGCGGTTCTCGTTCCTTTGGCTATCGTCTTCAAAAACAACGCCTTCCTTTATGTCACGATCGCTTTGATTGCCGCTGGTTTAACCGGTCTCATCGTCATTCTCGTCGTCGCGGTCAAGAAGTATGGCTTTGCCGCCGACCGCTCGCTTTACGAAATGGAACGGCAATTGAACGACTTCAGCGAAGGCGAAATCAAGATGCTCTCCATCCGTCACTATTCGCCCGTTCTCGATAAGTTCCAAGATTCTCTCAATAAGACGATTTCCTCATATTCCTCGCTCCGTTTCGTTTATAAGACGAGCGAAGCCGATCGGGAAATCGATGAGAAAATCGCTTCTGGCGTCGTCCTTTCCTTCCCGGAATTCATGGACCGTTTGCCCCACGAGATTCAACGGAACCTCAATTTCCGCAGCGCCCTCATTTTCATTCAATCCTTAGGCGGTGGCGCGGGCGATCCTTCCACGCTACGCGATTTGCACGAAGCCATCATGAACGCTTTCCCTTCCTCGCTCATTGGCTTATACGACGACACGACCTTTGCTCTTTATGACCGCGAGGTCTCTTCCTTCAGAGCCTTACGCGAACAGCTTGAAAGATTGGTGGCTTCCTATAAGTCCCTCAAAGCCAACAAAGGCACGAACATCACGAACCTCGCCTATTGCAAATGCGGTGCGTCAGTCTATCCTTACGTGCCTCTCACCTCACTCGTCGATGATGGCCTCCTCGAACTGAAAAAGAGCGATGGCGTCTCTCTCACGAGCGATATCAGCAAGGTCTATTATCCACACGCCATCTTGACCGAAGACAATAAGCGCATCATCTATTTCGCAACCGTCGAAAACTATGAAGCCCTCTATGGTAAAGCCGCCTCCTACTCCGAGGCCGTCCAAGCCTTAAGAAAATATGGTGCTTGGCTCGCTAGCCAAATCGGATTCACGGCCGCCGGTTTCTTATCCTATTATCAAGAAGCCGACCAATATGACCTTGTCTTTGAAGCCCATAAGGATGCCTCCACGGCTTCTTTCTCGAAACTTGGCGAACGCATCAAAGCCGAAGCCATCGATCCGTTCTATGAAGAAGCGGTGAAGGATGTCTTCTTCGCCACGAGTGACGTCAACGAACTCCCGCCGGCCTTAAGCGCCCCCTTAGGGAACTTAGGCATCGCGAGTTTCTACTTCGCCGCCATTAGAGCGGC
>JGI20225J20221_1001696_pt1 | contig 20643 bp, 22 predicted proteins | sample BioMet4_FD_20221 | JGI IMG/M metagenome (IMG submission 20221)
ACGGCAGGCTTTCAGGTTATGAAAAATAAAAGAGTTGACCGCAGCTTTGAATTAAAGCTGCGGTCAAGATCTCCGACTCAGGTGAAATTGCCTCATGGGCAAAGGATGCAATGACACTACTGGTAAGGACCGGTACCATCGCCGGAAATGGAGACAAACTGCTGCCTACAGGTACGGCGACCCGCGCGGAGATGGCACAATTGCTCTATCAGTTGCTTTCAAAGTGAACTTGTAACTACATAATAAAAACCGGAAACAAAAATTGTTTTCCGGTTTTTATTTGTTTGACTGAATATACTCTTCTTAATTTTTAATCCTATCAATTCCGCTCCGAATAAATACATCAATGTCTTTATCACGGAGCTTTAAATATTCAATGCCAAGCTTTCTGGCCAATGCCGCTGTCTCATCCAGTTCATCTCGCATGTCTTCTGGTAATACCATCCGAAGCATATAAAACATAAGAAAGTATGAAGCTGATGAAATCTGTGTTGCCTTGGCTGAAATAGCCGCCAGCCTTTCCACCTGCGGCTTTATTATCTCTGAGACTGCGGTTTTGACCATAATGCAAAGTCTATCGTCCTCAACTTTATACAGGAAGTGCTGGACTGCTGATGGGAACAATAAAAGCATTAGATACGCTTATTGAGCAAAACATCAGTGCAATATATTCGTTATCTGAGACGCCAGAAAATGTAGAACAAACTATTTCTTCAGCATTTGATTTTCTTGATCTAGAAGCCTCCGTAAAAGCTCTATATGAACGTCTAGAAAAAGACCGAGAGCATACGCCAGAAAGCAAAAATATTTTGTATAAAGGCAACTTGCAAAAAACGTTTGGACTAAAGATTTATGACCAAACTAGTGCTAAAGATACAGATCAATTAAATACAATCTTTACTTATTTGAATAGTGTCGATAAGAACAACCCAGCTAAAATAGCTTATTACAAAATTAAGCAAGAAAAAGCAGAAACAGCATATGACGAATAGATATTCTTGCTAATGACGCGACATTTTCTGATTATTTAACTCCTAATTTTGACGCTTCATACCATGACTTAATTCTTCTCGAAGATCCGCTACTATACAATTATTGCCAACAATGTGCTGAAGATATTAAAAATCAATCTTCTAATTATCAAGAATCTCCAGATAGATTATTTTGTTTTTTCTGATAAAGCTAGCGCTTGCTCTAAAGAAATATTAATGAAGTGGAGAAATATTCTATCTTACAAAAACGAGTTGAAAAGTAAATTCGTAAACAAAATAATGCGAGAAAACGGTTTCTCCCCAGAAGAGAGTACTCGGAAATATATATGCAGATATTTAAAGACTACATAAAAATCCCTGTTCATCAAGGATCAAAACAAGATAATTCTAGTCCGGCCTGAAAATTACTATTTATTTCTGTGTTGGAAATTTGCTATAAGCTCTTTTATTATGCTTATTTTAAATCTATTTGAGTGCCTTTAGCGGGAAAATAACGGAAAATTTGCTCAGGAGCTACAAAAAAGAAGAAATAGCAAAACCCTGTAACCGTTGCGGTTACAGGGTTTTTGTTGGCGGGTGGCAGTAATTGAGATAATGCCTAAAAAGCTTGTTTTCAATGGATTTCCAATTTATACTCTCTAAGTTTTACTGATTTTGGGCGAGATTCGGAAAATTTTAAGTCTGTGCAGAAAAGATAGTCCACTCCCACGCACTTGCCTGCATGTTGAGAGATTCAAAATGACGAAATGCTCCGAGATGATCGGAGACTTTATCCGGTATACATGGAATGTAATGATTTTTCCGTGATGCTTCGAATATCCCAGCACAAGTACTTGTCCTCATTATAGAACATGGCGTTGGATGCAGAAAACTATCAAGCCTTCTATATTTGATGCAGGACTTTTTCTATAAACATACGCGTTACAAATACATCAAATTGCGTACCGGCATTTCGTTTAAGTTCCTCAATTACTTCCTTCTGATCCAATTTTTTATGATATTGCCGTGGATTAATCATTGAGTCATACGCATCTGCTACCGTCAAAATTTTTGCGGGCAAAGGTATATCCTCTCCAGATAACCCTTGGGGATATCCTTGCCCATCAATACGCTCATGATGGCATAGGACATACTGTGCCGCCTGTGCAAATTCTGCGGAAGACTTTAAAATTTGGTAACCCTTTTCTGGATGACGCTTCAGCTCAACCCATTCATCCTCTGTTAGTGGCATAGTTTTTAGCAAGATTTTTTTGTTTACGCTGATCTTCCCAATATCATGAAAAAAGCCAGCGGTTGCAATATCATTTGTCGTTTCTTTATCCAAGTCCATCGCGCGAGCGATTTCTCGACATAGCTCTCCAACTCTATGGTTATGTGCTTCTTCCTCTTTATTGCTGCTAAAAAAAGAGTGGGCAATAACCTGGATCGTTTTACTTCGCATTGTGCTGCTTTCTTTAAGCTTGCGCTGGTACATTGCATTCTCTGCTTCACTAAAAACATTATAGATATCTTGCGCTGATGAGCTTTTTGTTGCAGATCCAAAGGATACAGACAAAATTCCATTTTCATAATTCTCCGCAAGCATAGCCTTTTTGATTCGGCCGATCATCTTTTCAGCCGTTTCTTGCTCGGTTTTGGGGAGCAGAAATATAAACTCATCCCCGCCGATTCTGGCAATAATATCATCACCCCGGCATGCCTTCTTCAAAATATTGGCTGCACAAATCAGGAGCTTGTCCCCCTCCAGATGGCCAAAAGCGTCATTGGTCAGTTTCAGACCATTGACGTCAGCCATTACCAGTGTGATAGGTAGATTTCTCTGTGTATCCAGCCGCTTTAGCTCTTCTTCATAGAAGCGCCGGTTATAAAGCCCTGTAAGCTGGTCGTGATAACTCAGATGCAAAATATCTTGCTCTGCACGTTTGCGCTCTTCAATATTCCGACTGATTCCAATAATCTCTATTTCATTTTTGGCATTGTAGCGGCACTTTGCAGAAAGCTCCACCCATGTTCGCTCTCCATTTTTACAGATAGTTTGTATTTCAATCAAATGAGGCTCGTTCTTTTCGTTACCTTCTAAAAACCGTTTGACTTTTTTCTGCAATCTTTCTTCTGCCTCCAACAAGAATTCTGCTGGAATGAGCTTTCGAAAATCGAGCGTTAAAAATTCTTCCGGAAGATAGCCCAACATGCTAAATACAGAAGGACTGACATAAGTTGGCTTTTGTTTTGTATAGTTTAAAACCCAGATCATATCCATCGAAAATTCCATAATCAGTCGATATTGTTCTTCGTTGGCTTTTAAAGCCTCTGTTGCCTTCTTCTGATCTGTAATATCAACAATGAAATATAAAATAGCTGGATTACCCTTCCAGTCCACACAAATGCCGTTCGCCTCAAGCCAAACAAATTTACCGTCTCTCCGGACCGATTTATACTGTGCTTTATTTCCAATCTTCTGCCCCGAAAGTCTCAAGTGATAGGCCTCTTCTGCTTGCGTACGATTATCCAAATGAAACAGATCCAGAAAAGGCTTGTTAAGCATTTCCTCTTCTGAATATTGAAACATCTTCTGTACCATAGGGTTGCAGAATCGCACCAGACCGCTTTCGACAATCAGAATACTTTCAGACGCATTTTCAAATATCAAACGATTAGAGATCTCACCCTGCTTTTCGCTCGTTATATCTAAGAAACTGACTCCAAAATAGTATTGGTCAAGAGGGTATGTGTAGATGCGGTACCATGACCCAGTATCCTTAACATAACGTTCATATCCTGCAGTCTGAGAAGCAAAAGTATTTTTTATGTCATTTACGATCCAGTCAAACCATCTGTTGCAAATTTCCAGGTCAATTTCAGAAATTAATTTCCGAACAATCTTATCACGACTTACTCCTGACAGTCTTTCAAACGCTGGATTCGCATCAAATATTGCAACATTGGAAGGAACTGCTTCGCCGCTTTTGATAATTTCAAAAACGATCGATGCTACTGGCGATTGCTGAATCATTAACTCATATAAGTTTTTCTCCATATTGTCCCTCCTAAATCCAAAAGTGTTTGAGATAACAAGGAGCTAAAGCTCGCTTTTTTGAATGTATTCATTGTATCACTTTGAAGTTAAGACGTATACTCAATTTTATTGTACAGATCAGTGTGGACAGCACCTGGGATAATCATCGGCGCCCTGTTGTCACTGGTCCACTTTGCAAAAGCGTCCTTACCGAAGTAGCAGAAATGTGCCTTTTCACCGTGGCCAACCAATACCGAGCTGTAAATTCCCTAAGTGTACGGCAAATTCGGTATATCGACCTTGACCTTGTCTGGGAGCTTGTTTCCCTGCAACGCCGGTGCTCATCAGGTGACAATTCGCACAAGCGCAAAGGGTGTATATCCGTCGAACCGCTTCTTTGCAAAAAGATTATATGGAGCTATGGAGTCGGGTATCCGATGTATTCAAACAGCTTGTAACGGTAGTAGCGCTATAACGAAAGCGGGGAGCGGCGACAATTTGCCTTCGCTCCCCGTTATTTACCTGAAATATATTCTGAATTTTTAGGACCAAGCCCATTAATAAGGCGCCAGAGAATACAGATATGAGTACAAAATCCAAATAATCACAATCACTGTCAACGCAATTACCGATGATATGATAAATCCTTTGCTTTTCTTTTTTTCTTTTTATTCGATAAATTAACCCTATCAGTGAAATTATTATAAGACACATACCCAATGCCACTTTTATCACCCCTCCAGATCGGTAATCACCCACAAAGCACCGTTAAATATCTATCTTGGCAATCATGACGAACAAGGCCAATACGATTGCCGTCCCGTGCAAACAAGATATTGGGAAATGTCTCCTCAAACCAGACCGTGCCGCCGTTCCAGTCCTTCGTGATATAGGCCGGGATGTTGGCCGGTCTTATTTCATGATTTCCGTAGATACAGAGAATCGTCGGCTTGAAGCAGTGGAGCTCCGTTTTCATCGCTATGTCACGCTCATCAAGGCAGAAGTTGGCTCCTACATCGCCGAGGATCACGACGGTATCGGCAGCCGTCAGATTGAACCGCTTGCAGAACCGCACGACCTCGAATGCCGAACCGTGAGTGTCCCCAGTAAAGTAAACCATTTGGATCGCAACCTTTCCGAGACTATTATATCAGCCTATCTGCCCGAAATCTTGGACACACAGAAAACATAATCACTTTTCCAAAAACATATTCACTATGAAACTGCGCAAAAATAAACCAGCAGTCAAAACCATGACTCCCNGTCGATTGTTTTCTCCGCGAGGTGCGCTAAAATTCTTATCGATCCGTGCGTGTCAGGATGGATTTGTGGTCGCGCAGCGATATTTTCATTGCTTTTACCGTGTCGGTGATGACCATCCTTTCATAATCGCTGCAATCTGTCAGGAGCATCGTGATCTCTTGACTGGCAGCCATGACGGAGCCGGTGAGCTGCTCAGCAAGGAGAATGTCCGCCGGGATGTCCAGCGCGTTTGCAATTTGTACGAAGGTGTCGAGGCTCATGCTCTTTTTCCCGTTTTCTATGTAGCTGACATAAGTGGGAGATTTGTCTATCAGCTCCGAGAAGACCAACTGGGATATGTTGTTTCGCTTTCTGATGATCATGATTCGGCGTCCGATCGCGCGATAGTTTAGACTCATAATAAGAACCTCCAAAATAAAAATGTCGGTTCCATTATAATGTCAAGGCTATATGATAATCCTCTCTTTATATCAATTTAGTCCGCAGTTGATATAATTCAGATTATAAAATAGTCTGCNNATTAAGTTGAGAGGGGTGAGACGATGGCAGGGCGCGATACAACGGAGAGTCAGGTGATCGGCTCACGGATCAGAGGGGCTCGGATTAAGAACGGCATGAGCCAAGCGGAGCTGGCGGTGAAGTCCAACATTTCCTTGCCGCATATCAGCGACATAGAGCTTGGGAAAAGCAATATGATGCTCACCTCGTTCATTCGGATTACTGAAGCCTTGCAGGTGTCCGCCGATTCATTGCTCCGGCCGAATGTGCCGGGCGTAACGAGCCTCTATGAGAGCGAGTTTTCGGAGATCCTCAATGACTGTACTCCATCGCAGATGGATTCCCTCTTGAAAATCGTCCGGGAACTGAAGCAGACCATGTGTAAAAAAGAAGAAGAATAACATCTACCAAAGCGGGTTGGAGTGATCCAATCCGTTTTTTTATTTCAAATCTAAACCAGAGGTCAACATCTTGACTTCTGGTTTATTTCTTTCTTAGCCTCCAGTTTATATAATTTTCAAGAAAACATTATGTTCCGGAGGGATTCTATGTCTGATCTGATAAAACGAGACGATGACGCTNATCTCGAAGTCATGCCGTCTTTTGACTTCGTTTTTGAAAAAGAGACCGAGCAGCAGACTCAAATCGCAGAGCATCGTGCGTGGCTTAAGAGCATCAAACATGAACGCCCCCTGCCGAAGCATCACTTCAAGGTTGCGGTCTATATCCGCTATTTTAACCAGACAAAACACGAGGACTACCTCGCGTTTCACAAACAGCAGTTTCTGGATACCATTGGCCTCTGCCCCAACTGGGAGTTTGTCGGCTTCTATGTGGATGAGGGTGGAACCGCGCCAAACATGGAAACAGCCGAGGAATGGTCGAGGCTCCTTCAGGACTGTTACGAGGGAAAAGTCGACCTCATTATTACCCAAAAGGCGAGCAATGTTTCCAAGAAGCAAACGGAACTCAGCTTCTGCGCGAGGATACTCGCCTCGCTCAAGAAACCCGTTGGCATCTACTTTATTTCTGAGGACATCTACACTCTGGCTTCATACTATCAGGAGGATTTGAAAGACCCGTTTTTTCTCCCTGTCCCTGATTGGCAACTGCTGCCCGACGATGCTCTCGATATGAGAGGTTTACTCCATGATTGATCAGAGCAAAAAACAGAAATTAGCGGAGCAAAAGGCGCGTGTCCACAGAAGGGTTTATGCCGAGGTTGATCCGAACAACTACGAGTTCATACCGGCTAAGAAGCAGATCGATTACTATGACAATGATGTTCCGCAGCGTGTCGCCGTGTATGCCCGTGTTTCGACAGATAACATCCAGCAGACCTCGTCCTACGAACTGCAAAAGAAGTATTATGAAGAGTTTGTAGTCCATCATCCAAACTGGACGCTGGTGAAAATCTACGCAGATGAAGGGATAAGCGGGACTTCGCTGGCACACAGGGACGAGTTCAACAGGATGATTTCCGACTGTCGCGCTGGGAAGATTGACATGATCATAACCAAGAGCGTTTCCAGATTTGCCCGAAATGTCGTTGACTGTATCAGCATGGTGCGAACGCTGGCCGAGCTCACACATCCGGTCGGCGTATTCTTTGAGAGCGAGTGCATTTTTTCCCTGAAGGATGACTCTCAGATGGCACTGTCCTTTCAGGCGACCATGGCGCAGGAGGAGTCGCACATCCGAAGCCGCAGCATGGAGACCTCGCTTCGTATGCGGCTCGATGGCGGACTTCCATTGACGCCGAAGCTTCTGGGGTATTCCCATGATGCAGACGGAAAACTGGTCATTAACCCAGATGAGCAGTCAACGGTAAAGCTCATCTTTTTCATGTATCTCTATGGTTACTCAACTACGGAAATCGCGGAGGCTCTGACTGAGCTGGGGCGAAAAACCTATCTTGGAAATGTTACTTGGACTTCCAACTCGATTGTTCAGGTACTTCGCAATGAAAGGCATTGCGGAGAGGTCCTGACAAGAAAGACTTTCACTCCGAACTACCTGAATCACAAGTCAAGGAAAAACAAAGGCGACAGGCCGCAGAGTGTCTATCGAAACCATCACGAAGCCATCGTATCAAGGGATGATTACATAGCTGTCCAGCACCTGTTGAATAACGCGAAATACGGAAGTAAGTCTATACTCCCCGAACTCCGGGTAATTGACAGCGGCCTTTTACGAGGCTATGTCACGATCAATCCCCGTTGGGCTGGCTTTAAGGCACCGGATTACTTTCAGGCTGCCGCCAGCCTGAAACCTTCCGATGGCGCGGAAGATACCGAGGGCTATATCGAGGAAGAGCCGGAAATCCATGTTGCCGTGGAGGCCGGCGACTTTGATATGCGCGGGTTTGAAATCACCCGCTCCGAGTTCTTTGATTCCCACCGCCGCCCGTATGCGGTTTTCCAAGATAAGCAGATTAAGTTCAGCACTGATTGCGTCAGGAAGCTTGGTAAAAACAATATGGTAGAGTTTCTTGTGAACCCGCGAGAGATGAAGTTCGCCGTCAGAACTGCAGCCAAGGACAGCCGCCACGCTGTGGCCTGCTCGCGGGTGTCAAATGGGATTTACTATCCCAAGACCATTTCCTGTGCGGCATATATGGACACGCTGTATCAGATATTTGGATGGAACTCAGATTTNAAATATCGTGTTACTGGGACTCTCTTTCAAAAGGAAAATGAGGCCGTCTATTTGTTTAATATGAGCGATGCCGAAGTCTTTATCAAGCCCTACCTGATGGCAGGCGCAGCAGAGTCCGATGCTCCAAAAGATGAAATCAAGCCTCTCTCGGTATCCGGAACAAGGGTGCGGGCTGTGCCGCGGGAATGGATGAGTTCTTTTGGAAACCAATACTACCTGCATCAGCACATTTTTCCGCCCGTCGAGTCGCAAAGCGAAAACGATTGGAAAATACGCTTGGAGGGTCAGTTATTTGAAACAGGCGAAAAAATCCATGTTACGGGATTTGACGAACTCAAGCGCTTTATCAATCAGGAACTGAGCAGAGGTGAATTGGAGGAGAAAGCAAATGAATGACTTGAACGATGGGCAGACGCAAGGGGTTCTTGCGGGTATGCTGCAGCATCTTTATGAAGCAACGCCCGACAGCGACACGGCCTTTACCCTGCGAGAAGAAGTCGGCGAGCAGTCCCCCAACTCGACTTCCGTTAATGGCGATGTGATTGAGCTGGGCGGCGAGTTCGATTATGAGGGCTATCAGGTGGTTCGCCGCGAGTTCTTCGCGCATACCAACGAGCCGTCCATCACCTTCAATAATTTCAAGGTGTATGTCAATGCCGCGTGCTTGAGCAGGTTCCCATCTGTGGACTATGTGCAGGTGCTGGTCAACAGTGACAGCAAGATCCTTGCTATCCGTCCGTGCAGAGAGGAGGAACGTGACGCCTTTTCGTGGTGCGTCCCCGGATCGGCCAGGAGAAAGCCACGGCAGATCACCTGCCGTCTGTTCTTTGTGAAGGTGTTTTCCCTCATGGACTGGAACACGGATTACCGATACAAGCTGCTTGGGAAGGTTATCCACGCAAACGATGAATACCTTATCGCCTTTGACCTGTCGGCTACCGAGGTATACCAGCGCGTGTTCAAGGATGGCGAGAAACCCAAGACCTCCCGCACTCCCGTCTTCCCGGAAGGCTGGCAGAACCAGTTCGGATTGTCTTTTAAGGAACATCGCAACTCAATGCAGGTCAATATCTTTGAGGGGTACGCCGTCTATGGCATTAAAGAAAACAGCGTGACTACAACTGCGGAAACCGAGGGCGCAACATCTGATGCACACCCGGTTGAAGCGGCAAATAACAATGCGCTGGGAGGTTCTGATGTATGAGCAGCAAGACAGNAATGGTTGCGAACCTCACCCTTGATATGAAAAGGAATCGGATTCGAATATATAGGGCGACGCTACGCGCGCTCGGAGATCCGGCGTATATCCAGTTTCTGATCAATCCGGAGGAGCTTTATATTGCGATCCTCGGTTCTGAGATTCCGCTGTCCGGTGGAACTGCAAACAGGGTCAAGATACCGAACTCGCGTCTGGATGGCAAGCTGTCTGTCGAGTTCTACAGCGCCGCGCTGCTCGACGGTATATATAGCATTTTCGGCGTGTTGGACCGTGAATATAACTACCGCCTTACAGGTGAGATTGACCAGGTGAATCGGGTGGCATATTTTTCTTTGCGCACACTGAAGCGAATCGAGCGGAGGAAACTCAATGATGGACAAGGGGTATAGAGAGCTTTGCATTGACGCTGAGTTCAAAGCATTGATAAGGCCGCTGCGCCGCGATGAGTATGCCCAGCTTGAGGCAAACCTCGTTCTGGATGGATGCCGTGACCCGATCATAGTATGGAATGATGTCCTTGTCGATGGGCACAACCGCTACGAGATTTGCAATCGGCTTCATATCCCGTATGCGGTTCAGGAGATCGAGTTCGACAGTCGAGAGAACGCCATCGTCTGGATATGCAATAATCAGCTCGGCCGCCGGAANATTACGGAGGAAACCCGNAAGTATTTGATTGGCCGGCAATATGAAGCGGAGAAGATCGTCGGCTTTCGCAGAAACACGGATGGGCATAACCAGTACACGAGAGCAGACGATTATGACGAGATAGACGAGCCCAGTGATATGAGCGGCAAGGAACGCAGAGAAAGCGGCCGGCGTACCGCAAACCGGCTCGGCAAAAAATATCACGTTTCCTCGGGAGCTGTGCAGAAATATGGGAAATACAGCGCCGCACTGGACACGATTGCAGATAAAGCGCCGGAACTGGTTCCGCAGATTCTGTCCGGCAATTACAAGATTTCGCACGACAATGTCGTTGCGCTGTCAATGATGGAGGCTGAGGAAGTGCGGAAGCTGAGCAATAAGGTTGGGCATGGAGCCGCGCCTTTCATCCGATACAGCGAGTCGAGAAAGGATTTCACAGATGAGCCGGCGCAAAAGCCAGGGCCGAAGCCTCCAGACCTACCCGTAATAAAGACGATGCCCTCATTTGATCCTGATGCGGAGGTCACCGGGCTGACGCTCACCATCCCTTCGTGGACGAGCTCAATTGATCGAACAAAAGCCGCTGCGGACTTGCGTACCGTTTCGCCGTCAGCGAAGAGACGGCTTGAAGATGCTTTGCTGTCGCTGCAGAGCAAAGCGCAGGAAATGATCCGCGCGATAAAGGAGGACTCCTGATGCCCGATTATAGTATGTTCGTCCCCCATGTTCATTTTGAACTGATCCCAATAAAGAACTTAGTTTCTAATCAGGAGTACCAGCGGAACCTGTCATGGCGTCATGTGCAGAACGCCGCAGAACACTTCGATTTGTACCAGATCAATCCGGTCAAGGTGAGCTGCCGGGAGGGTTCCAATTATGTCTTTAACGGCCAGCANACCATCGAGATCGTGGCGCTCGTTTCGGGGTCACGGGATACGCCGGTCTGGTGCATGATATACGACGATTTGAATTATGAGAACGAAGCGTTTGTCTTTGCCAATCAGATGAAGTTCGTAAAGCCGCTGAAACCCTACGAGGTGTTCATGGCCAACATTGAGGCCGGGAGCGATAAGCAGCTCATCATCAGGGATTTGGTAGAATCGTATTCTCTATCCATCGGACAGGTAAAAGGCTACGGTGTGATNTGTGCCGTATCCGCGCTGGAAGGGATCTACGATAAGTTTGGCTACCATGTATTAGACCGTACCCTGCGTCTGTGCGCGGGGACGTGGGAGGGAGATATGAATTCGCTGTGCGCCAACTTCCTGAACGGTGTCGCAAGGCTTGTGAATACCTACGGGGACAAGCTAAAGGACGAGCTTTTCAAGGAGCGAGTCGGCGCNACCTCGGTCAAACAGCTCACCCGCAACGCAAAAGAACGGCGTCCGGGTTCCCTCGGATTTGCAGAGGCCATGCTTGTTGCATATAACAGGAAATGTAAATATCCTCTGGTTTGGAATAAACTCTATGAGAAAAATCTCGGCACGAGCGACGCGCTGGATGTCGANGTCGATCTNCCAGATGATGAANTGGACGAAGCGGAAACCGTGGAAGAATAAAAACTGGGTTCCCCTCAAACTCCGTGGGAAACCCAGTTTGCAGTCTTTATTGTTCAGAGCTTTAGCGAGAATGCCGGTCGCATATATTCAACAGCACCTCGGCTCAGTCCAAATCTATCTGCGACCCTTTCCCAGCTCTCCTGCACCGTTGTGACGATGTCTGATGCGGCTTTCTCCGCTTCTGCCTTTGTCAGTCCGAAATATTCGGAAACCTCCATCGCCAGATCCAGATCGATGCTGTTGTCCAGCTCGGTCACATTGAGCGAGAGTCGGTCGCCGGATGGGATCGGGTTCACATCAAAGAGCGGAGAGAGTTTCCAGCCGGACGGCGTCAGGAGGAAACCGTGGTTGCGAAGATGGTCATCCGTGTTGGACACCGCCATATTGAATACGATTCGCTTCCAAAGCTCCTTGAGATCACGCTTTGGTTCCGCACCGTTTGCGCGGATAAAGGCGGCTATATCAAGATAGCTCGTTCCGTCCGCGCCGGAAGCGCCGTCAGTTTTGCCCAGCAGCGTCATGGCGGAGGCGAAATGAATGCGCCGTTTACCATCGCGGTCAAAGCGCTTTACCAGAAAGGTGCTGCCATTTTTTGAAAAGGTTTCGAGCTTTGACTCCGGCGCATCCAATGTGCAGCGCCGTGCCAGCTCATGGACGACTTTTTCCCATGCACCGGTGTTGCTCTCATCGTGCTTGGATGGAAACTTGGCTATCCAGAGTGAGCCATCGGTTGCCTGGACGGTCGCTTTCGGTCTGGCTCCTCCCAGAGAGGAGCCGGGAGCCAGGAGCTCTTTCAGCCAGCGCTCGTCGAGTCCGCTGTCGTCATTCTCAAATGCGATGGAGGCGTTCTCCAGCGTCCGCAAGTTGATCCACGGAGGCGTGGCGTAAGCTTTCTCGTTTGACACAAACTCTCCGCCCTCTTCTAAGCTGAAGCGAAGGCCCCCCATACGGGATTCGTCATATACGCCAAGCAGGAAATCGCTATCCGTCAGCTTCCGGGGTTTGCGATCCTCCTTTCGCGCTTCGATGGCCTCTTTTCGTGTCATGAGGAGCCGACCCCAGCGATCAGGACAAGAATCTGCGAACAGTCCAAACAGCTTCTTATCCAGCGGGGCATACTGCCGTCCCTTGTAGAGCGAGAGATCCGGGTCAAGAGGGTATGCGCTCTCGAAGGAACTCAGCCATTCCGGGGCGTATTCAAAAGAGAAGCTCTCAACTCCTCTTACAAACGAGGTGCGCAAGATCCCTACCAGCGACGGGGCTGCGGCGCGCCAGTTCTCATATACATATATGGTTTTTTCGGCTTGAGTCATATTAATCACCTCTCTTTGGCGCTCGTTTCCTTGTTGGCAGTTCAAGGTCTTGCAGTTTTCGCCCGAACTCATCGTCTTTGGCGATCAGGAGCAGGTCTGCGTCCAGATTGTTCAGCGCGTGAAGGACAGCAGCATAGGAGCCTATTGCAACGGTTGAAGAGCCCTTTTCTATTGAGTTTAGCGTCTGCCTGCTGATTCCTGCCCGTTCCGCAACGAGCTCGGAGGTCAGCTTTCTCCGGAGCCGCGCAAGCCTGATCTGCTCACCCATCCGCTCGAGTATCTCTCGGGTTCCGGGCATGATAACCGCCGATTTCTTGCTCATTCAATCACCGCCGTTCTTGTAATGTCTAATATAATATACAAATATAGCGATATTGTCAAGTGTATAGGCTGTTATATTACTCGGCAGTGATGTTTTCTTCTACGATATAGCCGCCCCCGAATATGATATCCAGCTTTCCGCTTGGGTAGACCTTGATGCATTCAATCATTTGGCGGACAATGGAGTCGTCATATTGAAATCTGCTTTGCTCCCGTTCGGAGATGACTCGCTGAATCTGGTCGAGGCGGTCATTGGGAGAATTGTCCGAGCTGGCAAGCTCCTGTATGGCGTTGATTCTGTTCTTGAGGAGCGCAATCGTATCCGAGATTTGTTTGAACTCATCCTCGCGGCTTTCGATGTCGTTTCCGGTCTGAACGCTTTCATTGATCAATTCAAGCATTTTTCGGTTCAGCGCATCGACTTTGCGCTGGAGCAGGTCGACTTCGTCGGAGCATCCGTTCAAGCCGATTGCCTCGCCGATGGTTGCTTTCATAAGCGCCATGTAGGTGGGTCTGTCCTCCTCGTTAAATCTGTTGAGCGCTCGCATGATGGCGTTTTGGAGTGCTTTCTCATCGATGGTGGCGGATTCCTTACAGTACTTCTTTCCGTAGTCGAGACGGTTTATGCACCGCCAGACGACCCTTTTTTGCTTATAGGCAGTCCATGTGACTCTCTTATAGCGGCTGCCGCACTCCCCACAGATTAGCACATCCGTCAGGGCAAATCGAGAGTATTTTCCTGACGAAGTGATCGAGGATTTTGTGGACTTCGGCGCTACTGTTTTTCTCCTGATGAGTTCTTCCTGAACCTTGTGAAAGGTATCGCGGCTGATAATTGCCGGATGGCTGTTCTGTACATAGTACATGGGAGCCTCGCCCGTGTTCTTGCGCCTTGTCTTAGATATGCAGTCGACGGTCACGGTCTTCTGGAGAATTGAGTCGCCGCAGTATTTTTCGTTTGCAAGGACATTGGCTATCATGGAGCTGCTGAAGGATAAATTCTTACCGGGGATTTCGGTGTGTTCAGCTTTTAGGACAGCCGAGATGCGGGGAGGCGTTTCACCGGCAAGGTACATATTGAAGATTCGCATAACGATTGCAGCTTCGTCCGGAACTACCTCCGGCATTCCATCCTCGCCTTTCCGATATCCGAGGAGCTTCTTGTACATAAAGATTGAGTTGCCATCCTCAAATTTTTTGCGATAGCTCCATGTGATGTTTTTGCTCATGCTTTCGGATTCGGACTGAGCGAAACCGGCGTATATAACGAGGTAGAGTTCGCTGTCGATCTTGAGAGTGTCGATGTTCTGCTCCTCAAAAAACACCCCGATGCCTCTGGATTTCAGGATTCGTACATGATCCAGACAGTCCACCGTGTTTCTGGCGAAGCGAGATACTGACTTCGTGATAATGTAGTCGATTTTTCCGGAGAGGCAGTCATTAATCATCTTTTTGAACTCGGGCCGTTTATCGGCACGAGTTCCAGAAATGCCCTCATCGGCATAAAGCCCCGCAAATTCCCAGTCTGTCCTTGCGGCGATCATCTCCGTATAGACCTTCTTTTGCGTGGTGTAGGAAGTGAGTTGTTCCTCGCTGTCCGTGGAGACTCGGCAATAAGCCGCCACGCGCTGCTGTCGGTACTTTTCCTTATCTACAATCAGGGAACGCTTCGGCTCAATGACCGTGATTGTCTTTTTCGGTATCTTGGTTGCTTGCATTGTCATCATCTCCGATTTCCGTGTCCGTCTTGGTATGAAGGGTGATCCTGCCTCCGTCGTCAAGGGATATGTAGCTGACGATATCGGTGAAGTGGCTTTCGCTGAACTCCTCCTGCGGCGTCATCATCTCAGCGCGTTTTCTGGCGATAGAGGCAGCGATGTTAATTCTGGTTTCGCTTTCTCGGTAGAGCTGACTCGCCATTTCTGCAGTTTTGGCAATTATGAGTTCTTCATTTGGATTGTCTCTCTCAAGCTCGAGGCTGATTTCGTTATTCAGCTTCAATACAGCCGGAGACATCTCAGGCCGCTTTTTGCGCCGCGGAATCAGGAGCCTTGTGTTGTTGATGATTCGATTCATCAGCACATTGACCTTCTCGAGAAGCTGTGTATCTCCGATGCGAACCTTGATTCCACACTCATCATTCGTACACATCCAACTTTCCCTGATGCGGTGCTTTGTGCTGACGCGCCGTTTCATGGGTGCGCCGCACTGTTGGCAGCGAATATAATCCCGCAGGAGGTTGATTGCTGCGGTATCTTTCTCAAATGTATTGCGCTGTCTGGCGGTTTTCAGGCTGATCGCCGTTTCGTAGAGTGCTTCATCAATAATGGGGTCATATTCATCATCGCCGGTGTATTTGGCATTATCGATGATTCTGGCGATACGCGCTTTATCCCATGTGTCTGTGCGCTCGCTATAGGGTATCTTTCGCCCGGTCAGTTCCTCGGCAATGGCTTTCAGCGATGCGCCGCTGATGTAGGCATCGAATATTTCCCGAATAACATCGGCTTCACCATGTTCGATGACCATCCTGCCGTTTCGGATCGTATAGCCATATGGGATGTAGCGTATCTTTTTCATGTCGGGATTCTCCTGTTTCAGATCAGCTCTGTGAATCTGAGGCCGCCGATCATAGTAAGCGTCATTTTATCGTTATGGTCAATTGAGATCGCCTTTACGACCTCAGTAAACAGCTTTTCGTCAAAACGTTCGAGCGGATCTTCCAGCTCTTCCAGTATGGTTTTCAGGTGCTTCACATCGTCGAGCATTTGGATGATATGGGAGTCCAGCTCCGTCTGGCGCTCTTTTTTCAACTTGGCAAGCTGGTTGTTGATATTTCGGGACTGGGTTTGATGCACTTCGGGAGCGAGGTAACCTTTGGCGCGGAGCTGTTCGAGCATGAGAAGCTTTGCGTTCAACTCGGCTATGCTCTGGCTCATCTCTCGTGCGGCGGTGTTGTTTTTCTTATATAGCAGGACGGCCGACTCAAGCCGGGATATGACCTGCCCGAGTATATCCTCCTCTCCGAAGCGGAGCTTGTTCACCATAGCGGTGAACCCGTCGTAGATGCGTTCTTCGCTGTAGTAGCTTGATTCACAGGCGTTTCGGTCATTTATATGTCGGCAGCAAGCCCATTTGACGGTTCCAGAAACGAGCCGTCTACGAAAATACGAGCCGCACTCAGAACACTGAATGCGGCTCGTAAGAGGATATATGTTTTGTGTTGCCACTTTTGAGAAGTTCTCCTGCCTCTTTTGCAGAAGCGCCTGAACTTTACCAAAGGTGTCCTGGTCGATCAGCGGCGCGTGAGTCCCTTTCGCATAGAACTGATCCTCCTGACCCCTGTTGGCGTATTGCTTAAACGGGACTGTCGTATCTCGGTAGGTTTTCTGGTAGCGGCAGTCGCCAATGTATCTTTCGTTTCTTAGAATGTAAGCGACCTTTGCGGAGCGCCATGTCCCTTTACCTGTCTTAGTCTGGATACGTCGGTTATTCAGCTCCCGAGCAATTTCGGTTGTGGAGCATCCGTTCAGATACATTCTGAAGATCGAGCGGACGATTTCAGCTTCCGGTTCGTACACTGTCAGTTCCTTGTTAATGAGGCGGAATCCGTATGGGGCGTTGCTGTCCACATACTCGCCGTCCTCCATGCGTTTTACGATGGAGAGACGCTGGTTCTGGGAGATCGCCTTGGATTCTTCCTGCGCGATAGCAGAGAAGGTGTTTAGGAGCATCTCATCGCCAAGCGCCAGCGTGAAGATTCCTTCCTTTTCGAACTGAACGCCGATGCCGAGTAGCTTCAGCTTTCGGACATACACGAGGGACTCTTTCGCGTTTCTGGCGAACCGTGACACGGACTTTGTGATAATGAGGTCGATTTGGTGAAGCTCACACATACGGATCATCCGTTGGAACTCTGTGCGGTTCTCGGCTTTCATCCCTGAGAGTCCTTCATCTGCAAATATTTCCACCAGTTCCCAATCCCTGCGTTTCTGGATCATGCTGGTGTACACTCGAATCTGGTTCGCATAGGAGCTCTGCTGATCTGCCGAATTGGACGATACTCGACAATAAGCAGCGACTCTGGACTTAGCCATAGCCTGTCGTGTGATTGGCGATATCAGTCTTGCTTCGGGCATCAGCGGCAACTCCCTTTCTCAAAAGTGATTATGTTTTCGTGCTTTTTTGTATATGTTTTGGTCTGTATCATAATGTGATACAGACCTCCGGTTGGCCGGCAACACACATTATACCGACACCTTTTCCGAATAGCTATACAAATATGAGGAAAAGATTTAATCAGCTAAAACGATGTCCGCTCCGGTCAGTTTGAGATAGTAGTTTTTGGCTCGCAGGTATTCCTTCTGGGTGATGGAACCAAGGCCGAGCATCTCTTTCAGAACGCTTACAATGAAGAGATAGTTGGCGTTTTTGGTATTCAGATGCGATATCACAGCCTCACCACCTCCCACAACGGCCTGTTCCTGAACGCTTCTTCTTTTCCCAGTCGTTAGGCTCATAGTCGGATTTGTAGTCGCTGTCGTAGTCCTCTGGCTCACAGTCACCCATATAGCATTCCACGCGCGCCCGTGCGGTTCTGCCTTCTTCCAGCTCATCCATGAACCTGTCCATGTCGTAGTCGCTTTTCATCTTCTTGAAATTGAAAACGCCACGACCGGGAGCGCAGATTCTGATGCCTTTCTTGTCCAGGCAGGCCATGAGGTCAAAGGCAGAGAGAATGCTGTCGCTGANCTGGCCAAGGCTATTGACCACCAGAATGTCGAACGCGCCCTCATTCGCTGCCTGCAACNTCTGCGAAACGCCATATCCACCACGACGGCGGTTAAAGTCGATAGAGACACCGGCGACTGCGAGATTCTGGGTGGCCGCAAAGGAGCGGAGCGTTTCCTCCAGCGAATTGTAGTAGGGATCAGGTGTGTGGATTTTCCTTATGTATATCCATGCGCGCTTTTGGGCAGCAGAGCTCGCCTCGATGTGATTCTTCATTTTTCGTTCCTCCTCTTTTGTTTCATCGCTTAGTGGCACAAAAACGGAGATCACCAACCATAAGCGGTGGCGATCTCCGTGGCTTCTGACATTAAGCCATGGTGTTGCTATTGTCAGTCTGACTCTATTCGACACAATTTCCCGAGTCTTGGGCGACAACGAGAACAGCGGCTGGCGCCGCTTCACAGGATTCTAACCTCCCCGAGGATCTCTCCGGGCTGCCCCCATTGCGTGATTCTGTGGCTGGACAGGAGTACCATTGTAGGTTGACAAGGTCATTGCGAAACAGCTTGCCACGGCTGTCTTTCGGTTGGATGGGTACCGCTCGCACCTCTTGGCCGTCTTTTCCGGCAGGATTACTCCCGCCGTAGTTGGTCTTGGCGCATCCTCCGATGTCGCTTGCCCCTTTCGGGCTTGTCAACTGATGTGTTCAGGTCGTCGGATATGACCGCATGACTGCGGTATTTGTCAAAGTGCAGGAGAGGGATTGTTTGTTCCCTCACTGTGTAGCCGACGAGAAGGCACGTTTGTCACCCTTCACGCAAAAGTTTTTTGATTCTGGCGAGTTTTTTGTTTACGGTGTTCCTCGCACAACCATCCTTCTTCGCTATATCTGACTGACTGTAGTCATCGATGGCCATGAGCGTAATAAGTTCCAAATCATTGGCTGATAGTACTTTGAGGCTGGCACACAGTTCTTGATCCTCAATCGTTTCAACCCAGCTATACCGCCCAGTGAAGTCATCTTCACTGAAGGTAACCTTTAGCGAGTCGAACTTCTTAAAGAGACCGGACATACTGTCTTCATCATCATCGCTAAACGATTCCGAGGGAAGCGGCTGAGTGTGCTCTCTGTACCTGCGTTCACTGAGAAAAGCATTCCAGTCGAATTCATACATTTCTTGGATTTCTTCTTTGGACATTCCAGCTTTGCGGTACTTCTTGCGGAGGAGTGCCCACTTTTGCTCGAACTTTTTCCTCTCTGCGGCATGATTAAAGCCCATTTTTCATTCTCCTTATCGATTTCTGGTTTTGTGGAGCGTGGGAAAAACCAGAAACCGATGGGGGAGAACGGCAGCCGGGGCAGATGTGCCTGTATGCCTTGTTCATGCTTACTCTCCAAAAATGGGCAGCAAAAAAGGCCGGGCGCGAATTGAATCACGCCCGGCCTTTATGCCCCCGTATTGGCTGGAGAGACGAGGAACGCCGCAAGACCGATCAGGTCTTGCGGCGTCTTGGTATTATTCCCCAGCATGGACAGTGTAGCATATCAAAAGTCGCTTGGGAGTAGGAAAAGGGTGGGTATTTCGTCGGTTTTCAGTCGGTAAACAGTCGGCGCACCTCCGGCAGTGTATATCCGAACAGGCATATCCCGAACAAATAAAGAGCCTCCTTTTTTCTGTCATAGAACACGCTTCGCTCAATATTCAGCATTTCGGAAATCTCCGGCTCCGTGAGAGGGAACCGGCTGATGTATTGCTTGTCCAGAATCTGATAGTACATATCCCCATAAACGGGGTATACCTTCACGCGGGCAAGCGCTTTGTTGATGAGTTCAACGTACATCCGCGTTTCACAAACGCAGCAGACTCGCTCGGCAAACTTGTCGATCTCTACGGTGGGCGCAAAATCCGCGAGATATCGGAAGCCGACTGCGGCATTCTGGTTCCCGGCCTCATACGCATAGTCGTGCATTTCTTCGAGGTGATCGTCAAGCGCCCAGGTGACGTCCCGATAAATCTTCAGCAGCAGTTTCGATTTGTGGAACACCGTGTCGCCATCCATGCCAAGCGAAGCAATTTTCGCTTTGTGCTTGCGTAATGCTGCAGTATCTTTTGCCATTCGTAAACCTCCCTTGAGCCATAAACCGGCAAAATCCGATCTGTTAGCTACGTTAGCGCACCTGCTAACACGACGGGGTAAAAGCGGCGGGGCCTGAGCCCCGCCCGCATATTCAATCGCAGACGATGACGTCGAGTGAACGCAGCATGTCGGCTTGCTTCAGCCGAATGCGAACCGCTGTCCGTGAAACATCGAAGATTTCAGTCAGTTCCGTAATTACACCGGCCGTTTCCTTTGACCCGCAGCCTTCGATGATATATGAACCGGCATGGTGGCGATGCATAACCGCCAGCGCCACAGGATAGAA